>Ga0209088_10000231_pt1 | contig 40777 bp, 32 predicted proteins | sample S_140625_EF_Meta_FD_187324 | JGI IMG/M metagenome (GOLD analysis project Ga0209088, IMG submission 187324) | Freshwater microbial communities from Lake Simoncouche, Canada to study carbon cycling - S_140625_EF_MetaG (SPAdes) (version 2) | ecosystem: Environmental > Aquatic > Freshwater > Lake ... | reverse complement strand
AACCCATAATTCCATCCCTTCAACCGCATCGCGGCGCCATCTTAATAGTTCTCCCGTCCGCAGGAGATAAATCCCCCCGTGTCCCCATTTCAATTCAACGACAAATCCCCCCGTGTCCCCATTTCAATTCAACTACAAATCCTTGGCGCGGCCGACGAATAATAAGCACATAGATTATTTTTATCTAAAATTTGATAAACGGTTTGACAACCTTTGCAACAGAAAGAATGGATTGAATCAGTTTTAGGTAAACAGGGCTCTCCACAATGTGCACATTTTGACGCAGTAATAATATTAGCTATGTTATTATGATTTAAATTAACCTGTTGTTCGGTCTGAAATAGCGCCATATACCTACATTTTAGCGTAAATGTAGGTAGGAAAGTAAAAAATAAGGGGTGACAAAAGTCACCCCTTAAAAGAAATTTTTGTTCTTTAAACTTATAAAAGGTCAATAAATTTTATCCCAGTTTTTAAGCATTAAATAGCCACCTAAAAGGGCTAGAAGGGATGAAATGATAGCAGGTATGGTATTTCCATAAATCCAGTAACCTGTTGCAAATAAGGCGGCATAAACTATAACACATCCTAGAAACATACCTAAAATTTGATTTGGAAGTTTACCCGGAACTATTTCATTGGTGTTAAGTTCTCCGGAAGCTATTCCTTTTTCAATGACTGGTTTCCATCCTCCAGGTGCAGGTTGTATTAAGCGGAAAAAACGAAGTAAGGTTTCCTGTGATGCAGGGGCTGTTACCAATGTGACTAATATCCAGGAAGCAGTAGTGATTGCAACGCCGGTTATTAATTTTATGTGTTCAGGCATAGGATTTTCCACGCCTAACTCAAAGTAAAGTGCTAAAAAGAAGGAGACAAACATTGCAGTTATTTCACTGTATGCGTTTATTCTCCACCAAAACCATCGAAGAATAAAAATTAGACCAGTTCCTGCACCAATTTGAAGTAATATATTGAATGCCTGTAAAGCATTTTCTAAAACAAGTGCCAATAAAGCAGCTAAAATCATTAAAACAACGGTTGAAATTCTTCCCACATTGACAAGCTCGTTTTGAGGGGCATCTGGTCTGATAAATCGTTTGTAAAAATCATTTACTACGTAGCTGGAACCCCAGTTTAAATGCGTAGAAATAGTAGACATGAAAGCGGAAAGTAATGCTGCGATAAGCAGGCCAATCAGTCCTGCAGGTAATAAATTAAGCATGGCAGAAAAAGCCAGGTCATTTTTCACCACTTTTGGATCAATATGAGGAAAAGCAGCTTGTAAAGAAGCAATATCTGGAAATACAATTAAACTAGCCAAAGCAATTAAAATCCAAGGCCATGGGCGTAATGCATAATGTGCTATATTAAAAAATAAGGTAGCAGTAACCGCGTTTTTTTCATCTTTTGCAGATAACATCCTCTGGGCAATATAACCTCCACCTCCAGGCTCAGCACCTGGATACCAGACACTCCACCACTGAACAGCTAAAGGCATAAGGAACAATGGGATAAGTTGGGATGAGTCGGAAAAATCGGGTAAAAAATTTAACTTTCCTACAACATTAGGGTGTGCTAACATCTTACTTAATCCACCAACTTCTGGTAAATTTACGATATATATTGCCGCTACGACCATTCCAGCCATGGCGAGTACAAATTGAAAAAAGTCGGTAAGTACTACCCCTTTTAGTCCGCCTATGGAAGTATAAATAACCGTAATGATTGAGGTTATAAGTAGCGTTTCAACTGGTTCCAAATCGAGCATAACGCCACCGATTTTTATGGCAGCCAGAGAAACAGTGGCCATAATCATAACGTTGAAGAATACACCTAAATAGATTGCTCTGAAGCCACGAAGAAATGCAGCTGGTTTTCCGCTATATCTAAGTTCATAAAATTCTAAATCTGTTAAAACCCCAGATCTACGCCATAGTCTTGCATAAACAAAGACCGTGAGCATACCCGTTAGTAAAAAAGCCCACCAGGACCAATTTCCTGCCACGCCATTGGTTCTAACTAAATCTGTAACTAAATTTGGCGTGTCAGCAGAAAAGGTGGTAGCCACCATGGAAACACCTAAAAGCCACCATGACATATCTCTCCCGGAAAGAAAAAATTCGGAATAACTTTTTCCTGCTCCCCGGGAGGCATAAATTCCAATAAATAAGGTGACTGCAAAAAAGGCAATGATGATGCCCCAATCCAATGTAGATAAATTCATGAAAAATGCTTTTTAATCAAAAAATTAATAGATTCGTATTTCATCTAAAAATAACCAGCCTTGATTTCCAGCACCTGGTTTTGATGCCGGAATAGTGCCAATGGATGGAATTTTCAGCCCTACAAATTGTGATTTTAATTTACAGGGTATTTCAACGGATATCACTTTTTCTTCCTTATTTTGAGTGATTAACGTTTCACAAGCTTTATTAAAGGTGGTTCCATCCTCTGAACTCCATAGGGTAGCTCCTGATGGCAAATAAATCCATGATTCTGGATCGTAATATAATTTAAACTGTACACCCTTTATTTTTTGCTTTCCAGTCCAGCTTAATTTAAAATTAAAGTCCTCTCCAGGGGTAATACCTTGCCATTCCCCGTCATTAAACTGGTCTTTTTTACCGGAAATTCCATTGATAAGCCCTCTTTCTCCTGCGCCTTTATAGGTTCTTGAAGGTGTTGTGGCGGCTAATACTTTAGCTTGTAATCCTTTATGAGGTGAAAAATCAATAGATACCGGACTTCCTTTTGCTTGGTTTTGTATAAATGATTGTGATTTAAGAACCGTTTTTTGTGTTAAAAGTAACGGATTTACATAAACTGCCGATTTATTATTAGGTGCTGTTCCATCAAGGGTATATCTTATCTCCCCCCATGGAATTAAGGGCGAAAGAGTTACTTCCAAGCCTTCATCTTTTGAGTTTAAGGTAGGCTTAATTTCAAACAGATGATTAGCAAAATCAATATTTTTAGTTTTCCAATATTCAATGTGTTTATTGAGGCGTATGGCAAAAGGTAAAAATTCCTTTTTTGCATTGGGGGTCCAAAGGACTTCAGAAAGAGCAAGCATTCGGGTGTATGCCATATATCTGAGTTTTGGCAGCGTAGAAATATATTCCGTCCAGATATTACCCTGACCCCCAAGGATGTGCTTGTGGGTTTCTGCTGGTAATTCGTCTGGAATGGGGTCGAAAGAATATACTTTTTCAACCGTTAATTTACCGCCAATGGCCAATGGTTCGCCTGGAGCATCTGATTGGTAATAATCAAAATAACAAAAAGTATTTGGACTCATAATCACATCATGACCTAAATGGGCTGCCTCAATTCCTCCTTTTATGCCTCTCCACGACATAACGGTTGCATCAGGAGCTAAGCCTCCTTCTAAAATTTCGTCCCATCCAATGAGTTTTTTTCCTTTTGTTTTAAGAAAGGCTTCCATTCGTCTGATGAAATAGCTCTGAAGTTCATCTTCGTTTTTAAGCCCTTCCCGTTTTATAACTGATTGTGCCAAAGCACTTTCTTTCCATTGTTTTTTGGGACATTCATCACCACCAATATGAATATAAGGACTTGGAAATAAAGGAATTATTTCTGTCAGAACATCTTCTAAAAATTTGAAGGTTGCTTCTGACGGACAGTAAACATCTTCTTTTACACCCCAGTCTATGGGTACCTCCAGGTCTTTCCCAGTACATCCAAGTTCCGGATAGGCTGCAATAGCTGCTGTAGCATGACCAGGCATTTCAATTTCAGGAATAATCGTTATATTTCTTTCCGAAGCGTAAGCAACGATTTCTCTGATATCTGCTTTTGTATAATACCCACCGTGTTTTTCACCATCATAAATTCTTGGTTTTTGGTTATGATGTCCGACCACCGTTTCAGAACGCCAGGCTGCTTTCGACATTAATCGTGGGTATTTTTCAATCTCTACCCGCCATCCTTGATCTTCCGTAAGATGCCAGTGAAAGGTGTTGAATTTATAAGCCGCCATGATATCTAATAATTCTTTAATATAAGACATGGGTTGAAAATAACGGCCAGCGTCTAACATAATACCTCTGTAACCGAATCTTGGCTGATCTGTGATGGTTTGACAAGGCAGGGTTATACTTCCATTTGTTAAGATTTGATGCTGAAGTAATTGGATTAAACTTTGCATGCCATAAAACAAACCTTTTTCGTCATTCCCTGTTAAATATATCTTGTTTGTAGTTATTTTTATCTCATAACCTTCTGATAATCCTTTATTTGCTATAGAAAACAAAATTTCATTTTGTGCACCCTTTGAATTTAGCGTAGCTTGTTTTTGCTTTAAATAGGTATTTAAATAAGCTGGAATAACAATATTTTCATCCGTCTTTATATTAGTTCCTCCAGAAAAATAAAAAAAACCAGGGGCAGAAATTACTTGAGAGGGTAATGGTATGATATCTTGACCTACCATTGGTTTGAAGGTCAAAATGGGTATGATAAGTAATAGAATTACCTGTTTTAATCTTGTTTTCATAGCTTATTTATAATGCAATTGGAATTTAGTAGTAACAATATACGCAAAGTAAAATAAACGAGGAAATATTTTGGAAGGTGAGAACTAATTGAGTGCTTTTTTGTTTCTAACCTCGCGTTCTCCTAAATGATCAAATCCATTTTGGAGCTCAAATTGAATCATTTTTTCAGGTCTGAAATTTAAAATGAGGGCACGACGACGAAAGGAGGTTTCATTTCCTCTTGAATAATGAATAGTTCTTCCATCGTGAAAGGTACAATCTCCGGCATTTAACATTACAGGATTAGCCTCCTCTTCCTTTGCTTCACATTGAAGAGCCCCTTTCAATCCTGTTTGAGTATGTTTTCTAATGTCTAATTTATGAGAACCAGGCACAAACCACATACAGCCATTTTCTTTGTAAACATCATCGAGAGCTATCCAGCAAGTTGAAGCTCTTTTGTCTGCCATGTCAATCCAGTAGGCTTCATCCTGATGCCACGGAGTTGGCGCATTAGTATGAGGATATTTATCAATTAACATATCGAAATCAAGCGCCATATCATCTCCTAAAAGTGATTTTACAAGGTTCAATGCTTTAGCATATACGGTAAATTTAGCCAGATCAGGATAGAAAAAGGAAGGTCGCATGATTTGCGTTATTTTTTCCATTTTCTCCTTTCCATCAGATAATCCGCTCAAATCGGACCTCGCATTTCCAACGGCAATTTTATTTTCTATAAAAAGATCATAAATTTTTCGGATATCTACTAATTCACGATATGGCAGTAATTTTTCACTTATAACATATCCATTTTCTGCAAAGAAATCGTTATTCATCACCTTTGGATGATTTAGAAATTAAATTTCCAGCGACGGAAGGCCTCCATCGCCTCATATTCTGCAAATCCAAGCGCGTGATAGGTATCTGCTGTTGCGCGATTTCTTTCTTCTGCTCTTTGCCAAAATTCGCGAGGATCATTTCCGGCAAAAGGTGGAGTATCTTTTTGAGACTGATGCATAAAAATGGCTTTTCTTTTGCGAACTAATTCCTGAGGACTTAAGGGAACTGCCATTTCAATTTCTTCCACAGGCCATTCATGCCAGGCACCTCGATAAAGCCAAAGCCAGCAATCAGAAATCCATGATTCTTTTTTCAGTGCCTCCATCGTTTGTAAAATAACATCGAGGCATACTTTATGGGTTCCATGAGGATCGGCAAGATCACCTGCGGCAAATATTTGATGAGGTTCAATTGTTTTTATAAAAGCGGCGGTCTGATTTACATCTGCTTCAGAAAGAGGGCTCTTTTTAGTAGCGCCTGTTTCATAAAAGGGTAAATCCATGAAATGAATATTTGCATCGCTTAAACCGCAAAAACGTGCGCCCGCACTGGCTTCACCTCTTCTGATTAACCCTTTTACCTGACGTATACCAGGGTGATCTTTCTCGCCTGGATTTTTAGCGGCTAAAATGGCTTTTAAGTGCTCATATTCCGCAATTTTTTGATGAATATCTTCATTCATCTCCCCTTTTGCCAACATATCAATGGTAAACGATAAAAATCGGAAAGCGTCATGATCATGAACAGCAATATTGCCGGAAGTTTGATAAGCAACATGTACTTCATGACCCTGGTCGACCAGGCGAAGAAATGTACCGCCCATAGAAATGACATCATCATCGGGATGAGGACTGAAAATAATAACCCGTTTTTTGGCAGGATTCGCTCTTTCCGGTCTCGTAATATCGTCAGCATTTGGTTTGCCACCTGGCCATCCAGAAATGGTGTGTTGCAACCTATTAAATACAACGATATTTATTTCATAAGCGGTTGCATATTCAACCAATAAATCACTTAATCCGTGCAATTTATAATCTTCTGCCGTTAATTTTAAGATAGGTTTATTTGATTGCAAGGAAAGCCAGACAACTGCTTTACATATTAGGTCAGGGGTCCAATTACATAATGCTACCAGCCATGGAGTTTTAAATCTGGTCAGATATTCAGCAGCTGGTTGATCAATGTAAAATTCTGTGTTAGGATGATGTTGTAACAAGCTGGCGGGTAAATCATTCGTAATAGATCCTTCTACAGCTTTTTGAACTATGGACGCTTTTCCTAAACCCCATGCACATATAAGGATACTTTTGGAATTCATTACTGTTTTTAACCCTAAAGTAATCGCCCGATAAGGTACATTTTCTTCCGAGCCAAAGTCATTGGCGGCGTCAATTCTGGTTGTTGCGTCTAGCCTGACTAAACGGGTTGGTGAATTTTCAAAGGAGCCGGGTTCGTTAAATCCTATATGACCATTTCTTCCAATGCCAAGAAGTTGGATATCAATTCCACCTAGGGCATTGATCTTATTATCATAAGCGGTACAATATGCTTCAACATCTTCCAAAGGCAAGGTACCATCAGGGATATGAATATTTTCTTCTAAAATATCAATATGATCGAATAAATGATATTTCATAAAGGCCACATAACTTTGAGAAGCATCGGGCTGCATCGGATAATATTCGTCCAGATTAAAAGAAATAACATTTTTAAAGCTCAGCGCTTCCTCTTTATGTAAACGGACAAGTTCTTTATATACTGAAATAGGGGAATTTCCAGTGGATAAACCTAAAACAATCTTTTCCCCTTTGTCATTTTTTTCTCTAATTGCCTGAGCTATAACTTTAGCAATGTGCACACTCCCTTGTTTAGCATCTTGCCAAATAGATGTTTTAATTTTTTCTACTTCCCTGAACTGATATTTGATTACGTTCATAAATAAAATAGGTTAAGGTTTTTAAAAATTTTAACAAATATAAATATTTTACCTTTAAATGGTGCTTGTATTTGTTTAATTGCTTTTTACCAATCACTAAGTACCAATCACTTCCTCCCCAAATTCCGAAAAAGTTCCTTTAGGTTTTGATGAATTACTCCTGCCGTTTCCGGGCCAAGGGAATTTTCTTCCCCATAAGGTGCCTTTTCGCGGCCGTAAGTAAAGGGTGGTTTTACGTCCCACTGGCTTTTAGGAATAATGTATCCTATCTCATCATTGGCTAAACCGAGGATAAACTTGTATTTGCCGGGCATCAGGTCACGAATGGAAGGGACTTCCAAAGGTTGGATGCCAAAATCATTCCCAATGGGCGATTCAACAGGCCCATTTACCAGTTCGGGATATATTTCACCAGGAATAGTTACAAAGGTTATGGGGCCGATAGTTATCACGGCTAGTTCTGATCTCATTTTCATCCATCCCATCGTTCCGCGTTTCATGACGCCAAGAGCTGCAGCCAGTCTGAAAAGGGTATTGTCGATGTTAAAGGGTATGGTTTTTACGACTAGTGAAATTGCAGCAGCATCTATTATTTCCTCTGGTTTTTCCATTGCATTTAAAGCAATCATGGAGAGTGTATTTCCTTGAGCCTCTGTTTTTTCATAGGTTGGTTCAAAAAGTTCAGCGCCCGTAAATGGGTGTTTAATAGCTAAACTTGGATGTGTCGTCATTAAACCACCCACAGAACCATTTGCATAGACACAAATGCCACCAATACCCGGTTTCATCTGTTTATTTTCATTAAAAACACCTTTTTCTATTCCTTCGCGCAGATAATGAGGAAAATCAGAGGAAATAAGCAGATTTTGACTCCATAAGGTTTCAGGATGGTTACCCCAAACTACCATTGAACCAAGCGTTTGTCCATTATCTCTGTCAACAGCCTTAATCATTCTCATACCTGAATCGAATACTTCTGGCCTTCGGGTGTCTTTAACCATGGGACCTGCACTCGACAAATCCTGAGAAATTTCAAGTCTTGCAGGCTGCATATTTAGCGTAGCTTCCAATACCGATGTAACGATTTGTTTTTTTACAAAAGCTAGATATTCTTTATTGATGCCACTCTTAAATGGACTTTTACCCCATAATCCAAGCAAATCAGCACCTTCATGCGTATGAGTAGAAGCAATAACCGTATAAGTTATACCAGCCGATGCAGGAATCATTTTGCGCACGTCAACTACATCGTCATTCATAAAGCCGATAGCATCGATAATGACAATGGCTAAACGGGTTTTACCATCGTCAATGAGCATGGTTCTTGCCCAAACATCATCATGAACGCCATTTGCAGGTTTACTGTTACTGAAACCAGCAATCCAAACAGGGTCAAATTTCCCGTTACAATTTCCATCGGTGTAGGTGTCTCCTTTTTTAGGTTCATATTTATAATTCCGATCTTTATCCTGCCAGTTATCATGGATTTTAGGGGTAATTGGTGTAGCTGAAAATCCTACTTTTAAATTTCCTGGTTGGTTTTCCGTAATTTGCAAATCTGCAGTGTAACCCTTATGCCGATCTTTTAGGTTCGATAAGGAAAAGATAACTACTCCGGTAAAAAGTAGCGATAAGCTTATTCCAGCAATGATAAATATTTTCATTTTTGTGTTTTATGATTTTATTCCATTCTTCATTTTTCAATAAAAATGAAGAATGGAACGGCTACAGAGGTTAGATAAACAGGATTCTGTTTTGCATTTCCATTAAAACATTCCCACGGAGCACCAAAATTCCCCCCTTTTCTAAAATCTCCTTCGCGCAAATCCTGGATATACTCAGCGGCTAATTTTTGCGCTGCAACCTGATCAACATAAGCAATGGACTTACAAACCCAGCCAACAGGGGTTCCCCAATAAGCACCATTTTGATAGGTATCTTTGGGTACGATGCTTTTTTCCCAGGATGAATTTTCGTTAAAATCATCTGACGTCAAAACATGTCGAATATTGCCTTTTTGAGATAATTCCCCTGATAAATACCCTTGAAGTAGATATTTTGCCGCCTTTAAACGATTATTTCCACGTAAAACATCAAAATGAATAGCCAAGGAAGTTGCCCAGACATCTGCCTGCGCACTCGTTCCATTACTGGCAAGAAGCATTCCATTTTGGTTGATAAAAGTTTTTATAATCGATTTTTTAATTTTTGTAGCTTCATTTTTATAAAATAATGCCTTTGCATGAACCCCCATTTCCCTAAATAAAAAAGCTAATTGTAGGGAAGCCTGGAATTTTAAAAGGGATGCAAAACACAATTTACCACTGATATATATGGCATCTCGGAACCCAAAATCCACTCCTCTGTTTTCGTTGGTCACCTCGATGAGTCCAGTAATGGAATCAGTAGGTGGCATTTGATAGGCTAATTCTAGTCGGTCAATTAATCTGACGCCATTTATATTTTCGTTTAAAGAGTGAAATGCAGAAAAAGATTGAACGTAGTGAAAAGCCATTTGTATAAAAAAGAACTGATCACAAAAAGGAGGCTGCATCCCCCATTTTTTTTCTCCCTGGTTTTCATAACTATAGGTGCCTGGGAAATAAATCGGTTTTCCATCATCTATCCGAACATGATCTGCGACGGCGCCTTTGGGAATAAAAGATCCCCATTTTGTATATTTAAATTCGTCCGATTGTGTCTTTGCAGTTAATAGTAGCATGTGTTTTTGTTCTTCCTGCGTAACAAAACCGCTTTGTATGGACATTACATAATCACGAATCCAAAAGGCGGGATAAGAATTTCTGCCCCCAGGTCGAATCAATACACCTCCGGTCTGATTTGGGCCAAAGTCATCAGAAATCAATTGGTTTGGAAAAATGCGGGAAGAATCCATCACATCTTTTACCATTTGTTTAAGAAATGCTAGATCAGATGGAGCTAGAAAGTCGTTTTTTTGACCCTGAATTAGCGTATTTGTAAGCATCAATAATATAAATGGCAAAAGAAATTTTTTAAATTTCATCTCACTTCAAATATTTCTCAAAAAATGCATTCATTTTCTTTTGCATGTATTGATTTGGTCGCTGTGCAATATCCATCGCATGAGGCCAAAGAGGGAGTTTGTAATATTCAGAGGGAACACCGAGGCGGTCAAGACGAGCTTTTAAGGTGTCAGATTGACTTTGTGGTAAAAGATTATCGGAAGTTCCTTGAAAAATGAGGGTAGGGGGTAATCCCTTGCGAAGATATTTTGCTGGCGAGGCCTCCCAGTATAAATCAGGTCTTTCTTTGAAAGAATGACCTATAAAACCTGTAACAAGCTCCTGATTTTGAGCATAAGGTGTCGTCATATCAACTGGACCATAAATATCTACAACACATTTAATTTTATACGGCGGGTTTTTAAGGTAGGTACTATCGAGTGGAATGGTTGGATTTTTTAAATCGTAAGTAGTCATCAAAACCAGGTGACCCCCAGCCGATCCGCCAATCATGGCAACACGTTCTGGATCATAACCGTATTTTTCATGATTATTAAATAAAAAATGCAGCGCATCAGAAACATCCTGAACACAAGCTGGATAAATGCTGTCATTTTTCAAGGTATAAGAAACGCTGGCTGTGATGTACCCTTTTTTTGCAAAATCGACCAGATAAACCAGATAATCAGATCGTTTACCACTTTTCCAACCGCCACCATGAACAAAAACTAAAAGAGGAGCTGGTTTTTTAAGATCCCGAGGTTTGTAGATATCCAGTTGGAGCGATCTGCCATTTACTTTTTTATACTCGATATTTTTAATTTCCTCCATAGATTTTGGAATTTCAGGCTCCAGGTCTGCAAGTTTTTCAAGACCAACGCCAATAGCGAGGTAATCGAGTACTTCGAAATGATAGGCGATGGGTGCTTTTTCTGGAAATAGAAATCCTATAGTTCTGGGGGTAAGCATTAATAGAAAAAAGCCAGCCATAATAAATAGGAATATTTTGAAAATTTTCATCCTTTCAGTTTTAAAACGCGTACGGTTTGAATATACAATCCAATATAACATTAAATTGGCAAAATTAATATTCAAAAACTTTATAGGGTTCAAAAACTATGTGATGAAATGGAATATTTAGGGGGAGAGAATAAAAGTTAAAATTCTAAGCCTTAATAAAAACAGAAATAATACAGATAGGGTTGATTTTTCAGGAAATCACTAATTTATTAGTATTTAAGAGTCTATTTTGTATATTTACGCCCGAACTGCTTCCTGTAGTTTGGGGTCCCGTAGTTCAACGGATAGAATAGGTGTTTCCTAAACACTAGATATGGGTTCGATTCCCGTCGGGACCACTCGGTTAAAAATCAATGATTTATACATATTTCTATTTTTATTTAATATTATTTTATAAACCCTGCAGCACTTTTTTAGATCAATTTCTCTTGACTCCCCTTGATAAGGATGCATCATTGCTTAGGCATTAACAACCCGTAATGACCATAACTTATAATTATTACGACACTCTTTCAAATTTGTATAGTTGTTTTTAAAAATGATTGATTTAATATCCAAATACCCCTTTGGTTGAAATATATAAATTCAAAATTTCTGAATTAGTGAGTGCTTTGTTATAAGCTTTTACATTAGCAATGCCGCCTTGCCAAGCAGCGTTTAAATTTACTGAGTTTCCAATATTAAAATTAGCAATTTTGCTGTTTTTATAAATTGCTGCTCCTATAAAAATGCCATCATAATACAATTAAGCGGTGTTCGTTACAGCGTCATTTACTACCGTATAACTATGCCAATTTGTACCATGTGCTGAATAATTAGCAACAACGCCAGGTGAGATTAAAAAATTATTACCATTTGCATCTTGTGTATTCCAACAATTATAACAAGCCCTAAAAAACAACTGGGGATCAGCGGGAGCTGTAACCGTACCCGTACTAAATAATACCATGTACGGGGAAGCGCAAACAGCATTAGAAGATTTTGCCCATACAAAATAAGTCATGGACGGATTTTTGGGGAGGTTAATTGCTATATAACTGGAAGAGAAATTGAAATATTTGATCTCACTTACATTAGTATATGTTACCCCAGTAAGTAATGTGCCATTCCGATTATTTCCACTGACATCATTCCAGGTGGTACCAGAACCTGAGTAACTATTGATATTGTTAGCATCCAGGCTTAAGATTAAACCATCATCTATCACAGACGATGGCACTTTGCCGATGACAAAATTACTGATCTCACCGGTTTTAGTAAAATTGGTCAGCGTTCCATTTAGGGTATTTGCTGATTTATTGGAAACCGTAGCTATTGAGGTATTATCTCATGCCGCTATCCCTTGATTTAAGGGATAATAAGCGACCAGTCCTGTTTCAGAACCCAACAATTCCGTATTCATATTGTCTTGGATTTCTGTTTGGGCTCTAATCACATTCCTAACCCTCACATCATCAATACTACCGGTATAAAATTGGCGCACAGGAATATTCGAAGAAGAACCAATTGAAAAAGAAAATTCTTGATTTAAAATGGTCAGGGTGGTAGTCAGTTTAAGCACCCCATCAAGGTAAATTAAAGTTCCATTAGTGACTCCAGACTTGAAGGTCATTGCTATATGATGCCAGGTATTGTGATTTAAGATTATCCCTGTGGACCGATTAACAACAGCACCCCAATCATAAATTATGAGCTCATTATTATATAGATACAAACAATAAGCCAAGCTTTTACCAAATGCAGCACGATAGCTGGAACCTGCATCGCCTGTTTTAATCCACCCTTCGATAGTTCCTACGTTAATTTGAAATTTAACATCATTGGTAGAAATTACCCGATCATCCACCCCGTCAAAATTTAAACCATTACTGGCTCCAACAGCTGTCAATGTTTTCGTACTAAACACCCCTTGATAAGCAGGCAGCATTATTTGAGCAGAGGTTATGCTGCATACCCAAAATAATAATGTTGTTAAAATATATTTCTTATTCATTTTTTTAATTTAGAGTCCATACCGTCCCTTAGTCGCATTATAATTAGCCAGAATATCATCTGCTGTAAGTGCCTGGCTATATATTTGGGTACTTCCTATATTACCTTTAAAAGGATCCGTAGTGCCCCCTGGATCTCGAAATCCGATACTAAAATTAGCATAGTTATACGTGATAGTTCTGGCGCCTAAGTCTGTACTAGTACCCGAAATTAACACACCGTTTTTATATAAATCAATGTATCGCCCGCCGCTTCTAATTACGGCGGTCAGGTAATTCCAGGTGTTTAGGGAAAGTATATTTGCACTGGAAACCTTTACCGGATTATCACTACCTATAGATAAGAAAAAGGAATTGGAAGTACCTCCAGCATTGGTACAAAAAAACCAGCCATTGCCACCACTATAATTATAGCTGTTTGCAACTAAGCTTGTACGAGTGGAACCTAAAAGTGTGGCATACATCCAAACTGAAACCGTAAAATTTTGCCCCGTATTCATAGCAGAAGACCTGCCAGCATAATCATTCACTCCGTCAAAAAGAATGCTGTTTCGATTACTTGAATCATAGCTTGCGCCATTTAATAAACTCATATTATTCGATGAACTACTTAAATCAGTCCATACAGTTCCAGAACCGGGATAACTAGCGGTATTTGAAGCATCCAGATTTAAAATTAAGCCGCTGGTAATAAAACCGGATACATTCACCGTAAAGGTTCCTGTCGCATTCACAGCACTACAACTTGTTCCATTTAGCGGTATAGTATAATTAAAAGTTCCCGTTACAGATGGTGTGCCACTTATGGTGATTACATTACCAGACCAAGCAGCAGTTACTCCCGTTGGCAAGCCTGTCGCAGTGCCTATGCCCGTTGCACTCGTCGTTGCATGTGTAATATTCGTCAAAGCCGTATTCTCCGTCAGTGTTGGTGTTGACGACGCCGTACCAGCTGCACAGGCAGGTGCCCCATTCACCGTAATATTTCCCATTGCTTTCACACTCCCACAGCCTCCCGTTAATGGAATTTCGTAGGAGAAGCTCCCCGTCTCCGTTGGTGTACCACTTATCGTTATCACATTTGCCGACCAGGAGGCCGTCAAACCTGCAGGCAAACCTGTTGCAGTACCTATGCCCGTTGCAATGGTGGTCGAAATAGTGATATTCGTCAAGACAGTATTCACTGTTATTGATGGCGTTGAGGATGGAGCGCTTGTCGTGTTGAGAAGACATGGCGTTACAGTGGTTGTGGTACTAATACTTGGTGAACTACCTACACCATTCGTTGCAATCACTGAAAAAATATAGTTTACACCATAGGTCAGTCCAGTTACCAAAATGGGTGAAGATGTTCCTGAAACAGTAATAATAGCCGATAATTTCCGTTTTGCAGGTGCTGAAGGTGTTGATGTTGCAGTCACAATATAACCGGTTATAGGACTCCCTCCATCCGTTGTGGGTGAAACAAACGATATACTTGCAGAATATGGTCCTGTCGGAATGGTAACAATTGAACTACAAGAACCAGGTGCAGAAATCAAAGGACAAGGCCCCCCCGGACAATTCTCTAAAGCCGCTTATTTCCAGCGAACTTTAATCTCTTCAAGATTATACAGGACATTACGCTTAATTCCCGTTTTTTCCTCTATTTCTGGATTATTAATCACCTGACCGCTTAGGCTGCCAGATAGATAAATAAATATAGATATATATAAATATATAAATTTTCTCAAGAAAACAGATTTTAAAGAATAAAAATAAATATCATCAAAAATAATAATTTTAACAAAAAAAATGTATTGACAATCTAAATATTAAGTAGTTGGTATTAAAAAAAAAGAAATTTCATTCATTTTAAAAAAAATACTTCATGAAAATAAGATCAACAGTTAAAATCAATACTTTTAAAAATTGTCCCAAATGAAAACCAAATTCCCGATATAATTCAATGGCCTTAGGATCGCCTGATTTGGCTTTGTTAAATATTTCCATTCCGTCTGTTTTTTGGGAAAACTAAAAAACTGCTCAGAAAAATAGTATTCAAAATTAACCCAGTTCCTACGCCAGATTCTAGGGTAACGTCGGCACTATGTTTATAATATTTACCCATCCCCAAAAGCTTCTCTCCAAGAGTAAAATAATTAGCGTCAATATTGATAAAAACGGTTGCTGAAAAATGACCTTAGCTATGGGTTTACTAAACACCCCTTTATAAGTAGGTAGTATTATTTAGGCAGAAACCATACTGCTTACTACAAAGAAAAAACCTATGATAATGTATTTCTTCATGTTTTACATAATTTATAAGCCAAAACCCCCTTTAAGCGAATTAAAGTTTTGCAATACCTCCGAAGCTGTTAACACCCGGTTGTAAGCTTGAAAATTAGCGATTTCGCCTATCCACTTATTAGTATTCCCTCCACCTCCCCCGATAGATAAAGTAGTGGTAGCGATATTTGACCTATAGGTTGCGGAGGCTTTGAAAACCCCATCGATATATAATTTTGCATTTGAAGTTGCATCATTCACAACAGAATAGTTATGCCAATTTGAAATATTTGCTGCTGGCGAGAAGGTGAAAGGGTTAGCGGTATTATCATAAATATTCCAATAAATGGTATTTAAATAAAACAGCAAATCAGGTCCGACAGCATAAGCACCTGTATTAAAAAGCATCGTAGAGGCTGAGAAATTTGATGATTTTGCCCACACAGAGAAAGTCATGGAAGCAGATTTTGTAATGTTGGCACTGATACAATTGGTACCGCAAGTGAAGTAGGATATGCCACTAACACTAGAAAAAACAGCTCCATTCAATAAGGCATTGTTATTATTGCCACTAATGTCATTCCAAGAAGTACCAGAGCCCGGGTAGCTTGAACTATTACTTGCATCTAAATTTAAAACTAAGCCACTGGTTATAATACTGTTTGCATTAGCTATAGGTTTACTTAATACCCCCTGATAAGCAGGCAGCATCACTTGGGCGGAAACCATACTGCATGCCCAAAACATACATGCTATCAAAATATATTTTTTCATCATTTTTTAAATTTAAATTAGAGTCCATACTTAGATTTAGTAGCATTAAAAATTTGCAGCACTTCCGCTTCACTTAATGCTCTGTTGTAAATAAGTACCTGTGGCACGCTACCTTTAAATACCTGATTATTCCAGGGAGCGTTTGTATTTCCTCCAGTCCATGAGCCAATTGCAATATTTGCTGTACTTAGAGCCGCTGCAGAAACGGTGTTAGAAACTTTATTTGTAATACCATCGCCAAATAATGTATGCGTTGTTCCCGAACGTATAGAGGTTAGGAAATGCCACTGACCGTCTGTTAAGGTTAAATATATTCCATAAGGTATTCCTGCCTCTTTTATTCCGCCACCCCAAGAATTGGCAGTAGTATTATTTCTCTGCAAATGGAAACCATTCACATAATCTTTATCTATTAAACGCCCATATTGGGATGATCCATTATCTTTAAACCAAACACATACTGTAAAGTCTGTAAATGTTGGTGCAAAATTCGTTTGCACCCTATTGTTAAGCGCTCCTGAAAATACCATGGTACCTCCATTGATATTGCTATAAGTAGTGCCACTTATTATAGTACCGTTATTGCCGCTGCCACTTAAATCTGTCCAGGTAGTACCCGTACCTGAATAACTAGCAGAATTACTTGCATCTAAATTTAAAACTAAGCCACTGGTTATAATACTGTTTGCATTAGATATGGGTTTACTTAATACCCCCTGATAAGCAGGCAGCATCACTTGGGCATGGGCTATGCTGCATACCCAAATCATAAAGAATGTTAATAGGTTCTCCTTCATTCATGAAAAATTAGTAGCCAAACTTTGATTTGGCAGCATTATAGTTTTGCAGAACCTCCGAATCAATTAAGGATCTGTTATAAACATAGAACGTTGCAATGGCCCCGTTCCACATATAGGTACCTGTAGTTCCACCAATATATAATGCAGTATTAGTTGATGCATTTTTGTACAGTGCAGTTCCAATAAGCACTCCATCATAATACAATTTTGCATTATTAGAAACAGCATTGTTTACTACGGCATAATTATGCCAATTGCCATTTGTTGTGGTAGTAGGTGTTAATCCAAAAGGATTACCTTCGGCATCCCAAGTATTCCAAAATAATCTTCCACCATAAAAAAATAAATCGGGTCCAGTTCCATTATTTCCGGCATTAAACAGCATATTACTTGAATGAGCAGTACTTGTTTTGGCCCAAACTGAAAATGTACAAGAAGCTGCTTTCGTAAGGGGCGCACTTACATAGGAAGTAGAGCCATTAAACACCAGATTCCCACCGTTTGAAGAATTGTAAGTTGGACTATTAATCAATGTGCCATTATTATTAAGGCCGCTTAAATCTGTCCATACAGTTCCAGAACCTGGATAACTGGCGGCATTACTTGCATCTAAATTTAAAACTAAGCCACTGGTTATAATACTGTTTGCATTAGCTATGGGTTTACTTAATACTCCCTGATAAGCGGGCAGCATTACTTGGGCAGAAACCATGCTGCATACCCAAATCAAACATGCTGTTAAAAGATATTTCATATTTATGTATTAAAAAATAATCGTCCAATCTATTGTTTTTATATTCCATTTTCAAGATTTATTATAGCACATCACCAAAACTAATAAAAGTAGTAATTGTTAATTTGGGTACCCGCTGTTTTGTTTCTAAGTACTTCTAATAACACTCTTTTTAGTTTAATATGCTATTTAATAAGATTTTAAAGCTACAACCAATTTAGACTATCTCCTAATTTTGGAGATTTGGTATAATTTTTTTTCCTTTTGGTAATATTTCTTTTATTTGGGAATATTTTTTATTGCAACGCGTGTTCCAAAACACCGATTTACTGCTCACTAAAACTATTTTGTGGAATATCTGCTTCCTCCAAAATTTAAATGATTTTTTTATTCAGCACGATTAAAACTTTTTAATTCTTGGAATTATAACTTATTTTTAATTAAGAGCAGTTAAATGCAAGAATATCAACGAGGGATTTTTATCAAATAAAAAGCATTGTTCGCGGAATCTATGTAATTTTACCTACATTCCGCGAAGTAAATGATATTTTATGGTAGGTCGAGAAAAGGAAATTGAATTATTATCGAAAATTTATTCGTCTGAAAAGCCTGAACTTTTGGCAGTCTTTGGAAGAAGAAGGGTAGGAAAAACTTTTCTTATTCGTTCCTTTTTTAAAGGAAAAATAGATTTTGAATTGTCAGGGTTGAAAAACATATCAAAGGGTCAACAATTAAGAAATTTTTCCTTTAGTTTGAAAGATGCTCAAAAATTAGATGAGCTTCCTAAACCCCCAATGGATTGGCTTGATGCCTTTTATCAGTTAAAATTATTCCTTGAATCTTTACAAAACGAAGATAGAAGAAGGGTCGTTTTTTTAGACGAAGTACCCTGGCTGGCAAGTGGAAAATCAGATTTCATAGCTGGATTCAGTTATTTTTGGAATTCTTATGCATCAAAATCAAATGTTCTGGTTGTCATTTGTGGTTCTGCTACGGCCTGGATGATTCAAAAAATAATCAATGATAAAGGAGGCTTACATAATAGGGTAACCCAAAGGATTCATTTGCAACCTTTTACTTTAGCTGAAGTGGAATCTTTTTTACTGTCTAGAACAATTTCCTTCGATAGATATCAAATTTTGTTGTTGTATATGGCAATTGGCGGGATACCTCTTTATCTTGAACAAGTTGAGAGAGGTAAAAGTGCTGCTCAAAATATTGATAAAATTTGTTTTCAACCGGATGGTTTATTAAGAAATGAGTTTGATAATCTTTATCGCTCCTTGTTTGATCACCCAGAGAGATACGAAAAAATGATTATCGCGCTTTCTTCGTCTTGGAAAGGTTTAGAAAGGGGAGAAATATTGGTTAAATCAAAGATGAAAGATGGAGGCGGAATAACCCTAATGCTACAAGAACTGGAACAATCGGGTTTTATTTCATCTTATATTCCTTTTGGAAAAAAGAAAAAAGATACTTTATATAGATTGACAGATTTTTATTCGCTTTTTTATCTGCAATTCATGAAAGATTTACCCACTAATGCAATAACTTCCTGGGTGGCTTTAAGTCAAACCCAACAATGGAAAAGCTGGAGTGGATATGCATTTGAAAATATATGTTTAAATCATATTGATAAAATTAAATCGGCTCTTGGCATCAGTGGCGTAATAACAAACCAATATGGTTTTTTTGTGAAATCAACGGAACTAAATGCCGGAGCACAAATAGACCTTCTTATTGATAGACAAGATCATGTTATTTCTCTTTGTGAAATGAAATTTTATAACGATTATTATCAGTTATCAAAAATAGATGCAGATAATATCCGTCGAAAAAAAAGTATATTTTTAGATTCGACTAAAACCAAAAAACAAGTATTCATCGTTTTGGTCACCACTTTCGGTCTGCTTCAAAACAAAGAATCGCTGGGATTAATTGATAATGTGCTAGACATGAATGCTTTGTTTTAATTTTTCTTTGGTAATTAAAATATCCCGTTGGGACCACTTAATTGTAAATCAATTATTTATACATAATATAATATACAATCATTCTAAGTTTTCCCAGGTATCTAATAATCTGAAAAAGAGCAGGTAGTTACAACCGCAAGGGAACCAACCCTAAAAGCACCAAGTACCAATCACCAAAAAATAATTACCGTTTCCCTAAAAATTTCATTTTGAAAAAGTTATATTTGAAATATAGTTAATTATCAGGATGAGAATGAAAAATACACGCAGAACCTTTATTAAAAATGCCATCTCTGGTGGTATTGTCTTAGGAATAGGTGGTTTGGTACCCGCCTTTTCGGCTAAAAGCTATCGCCTGATCGTGGGAGCCAATGAAAAAATTCGTGTGGCTGTTATGGGAGTGAATAGTAGAGGACTGGCAGTGAGTAAAAATTTTGCCCAACAGAAGAACTGTGAAGTGATTCATGTCTGTGATGTTGATTCCCGTGCTGCTGAAAACTGTATCAATGCATTAGGCAAAATTCAAACTTTTATGCCCCGGGCAACACCCGATTTCAGAGTTGCTCTGGAAGATAAAAATTTGGACGCACTCATTGTCACCGCTCCCGATCATTGGCATGCACCTGCCACTTTATTGGCTTGTTCAGCTGGGAAGCATGTCTATTTGGAGAAACCTTGTAGCCATAATCCCCGGGAAGGGGAAATGCTGATTAAATCGGCTGATAAGCATAAACGTGTATTGCAAATGGGCAATCAGCGTCGTTCCTGGCCAAATGTTGCCGCTGCTATTGCAGAATTGCATGCAGGGGTGATTGGTCGTCCTTACTTTGCCAAAACCTGGTACACAAATAATCGAACATCTATAGGTGTTGGAAAGGAAACTGAGGTTCCTGCCTGGCTAAATTATGATTTGTGGCAAGGCCCTGCACCCAGGAAAAAGTTTAAGGATAATGTGATTCATTATAACTGGCATTGGTTTTGGCATTGGGGAACAGGTGAAGCGCTGAATAATGGTACCCACATGGTCGATCTGGCTCGTTGGGGTCTTAATGTGGAATATCCCACAAAAGTGAGTTCTTCAGGAGGCAGATATATGTATAAAGATGATTGGGAAACGCCCGATACCCAAATGATCAATCTGGAATTTGATAATAATTCTATGATCTCCTGGGAAGGAAGAAGTTGCAATGGGAAAGCGGTAGAAGCAAATAGTGTGGGGGTTATTTTTTATGCGGAAAATGGAAGTATGGTCATCGAAAGTGGGAACTCTTATAAGATTTATGACTTAAATAATAATCTGGTGAAGGAGGTTAAAAATAATTTTGCCGTTGATGCCAGAAATACGGCTGATCCCTCCCAAAATCTGGACGCTTTGCATATTCTCAATTTTTTCGATGGTATCCGCTTAGGTACCAAACTAAATTCAGATATTCAGAGTGGACATCAAAGTACGCTTTTGGTGCAATTAGGTAATATTTCTCAACGTGTAGGCAGAACCTTAGATATTAATCCTAAAAATGGCCATATTTTAAATGATAAACAAGCCATGTCCTATTGGACAAGGGAATATCAGCCAGGTTGGGAGCCTAAATTATAAGGGATGCAAGGTTTAAGTCATGTTAACAAAACAAATGCATCCTTTCTGAATAACCGCTTGGTTTCACTCGATGTGTTGCGTGGTTTTGATATGTTCTGGATTATTGGTGCAGATGAAGTTGTCCACGGAATAGCCAAAATGACGAAAATTTCATTTTGGGAAAATTTCTCTGCCCAGTTACATCATCCTCAGTGGAATGGTTTTACGATGTACGATTTAATATTTCCCCTATTTATTTTTCTGGCAGGTGTTTCAACTCCATTTTCTATTGGAAAAGCATTGGAGGAGGGAACTTCAAAAGAAAAATTATTATATCGTGTTTTTCAACGTGGCTTCTTATTAATATTATTGGGTATCGTATATAATAATGGATTAACCTTAAAACCTTTGGAGGAAATCCGTTTTTCCAGTGTTTTAGGAAGAATCGGAATTACTTATTTTTTTGCTAATATCATCTATTTATATGTAAAACCTCGTTGGTTTTTATCCTGGTTTGCTGGCCTTTTACTGAGCTATTATTTCTTATTAAAATTCTTTTCTGCCCCTGGTTTTGAGTCAGGGGATCTGTCGATGGAAGGAAATTTCGCCTCTTATATAGACCGTTTATTATTACCGGGAAAGTTAAGTTTAAAGATTCATGATACCGTCGGTTTTTTCAATAACATTCCTGCCATTGGTAATTCACTGGCGGGAATTATGGTGGGGATTTTTATTAAAAGAAATGAATTTTCAGGAATAAAAAAGACGCTTTATCTCGCTGGTTTGGGTCTGTTATCCTTGCTTTTGGCACAATTATGGAATTTGGATTTTCCCATTAATAAAAATTTGTGGTCAAGCTCCTTTGTATTGCAAACAGTAGGACTCAGTCTACTCCTTTTCTCTTTATTTTATTATACCATTGACGTTTTAGGCTATCAAAAATGGTCTGTTTTTTTTCGGGTCATTGGTGTGAATGCTATTTTAATTTATATGTCCGTGAAATTTATAGACTGGGATTTTACCTCTCGTAAGTTTTTTGAATGGGCATATCAATGGGTCGGAGATACCTGGTCTATTTTGATAATTCCAATTTCCATTTTAACCATCAAATGGTTATTTATGCGAATTTTGTATCATTATAAAATATTTTTACGCATTTAACTCTTTCTATTTTGAATTTACACCTTTTAAATACGCCGAAAGACCTGGGACAGGCTGCTGGGAAAATGGGTGCATCGCTCATTAAAAAAGCCATTCAAGAAAAAGGATTTGCTAATATTATTCTGGCTACTGGGACCAGCCAGTTTGAAACAATTCAATATTTAATTTCCGACAAGGAAATTAAATGGGAGAATGTTCAAATGTTTCATTTAGATGAATATATCGGACTGTCTGATCACCATAAAGCCAGCTTTCGAAATTATTTGACAGCGCGTTTTATACAATGGGTGCCAAAACTAAAAAAGGCTTATTTAATTGATGGGGAAGTAGATGCTACCATGGAATGTAAGCGTTTGGGTGAACTTATTCTTGAAAATCCGATGGATGTGGCTTTTGTTGGAATTGGTGAAAACGGACATCTCGCTTTTAATGATCCCCCCGCTGATTTCGATACAGAAAATCCATACATTGTGGTGGCTTTAGATCAGGCATGTCGCGCTCAACAATGGGGAGAAGGCTGGTTTGAAACGCTGGAAGAGGTACCCCAATATGCCATTAGTATGTCCATCCGTCAGATTATGACATCGAGTCATATTATTTGCTCTGTTCCTGATGAGCGCAAAGCAAAAGCGGTGCGGGATTGTTTGACTTTAAATGTTTCTAACCTTTTCCCAGCCAGTATTTTACAAAATCATGCTGATTGCCATTTATATTTAGACTCTCAGGCAGCTTTGCTTTTACCATCGGAATATAAATAACATGGTTGGACGACTTAAAATAGGCAATGGTCCGATTATTACACAGGATAAAATTTTATCTGGTTCATGCTTATTAGTTGAAAACGGGAAAATTTTAGCCATTGAACCAGCGGATACCTCCTTTCCAGACTCCCGTATGATTGACGTTCAAGGTCATTATATTTCTCCCGGATTTATGGATATCCATGTGCATGGAGGTGGCGGATTTGATTTTATGGATGGAACAAGTGAGGCATTTTTAAATATTGCTCAAACCCATGCAAAATATGGGACAACTTCTATGCTGCCTACCACACTTACCTGTGAAAAGGAGGATTTAATTCAAACGCTGGAGGCTTATTCTCAGGCTTGTTTGGAAAATACACATGGAGCACATTTTGTTGGAATGCATTTGGAAGGACCTTATTTTGCCGTGTCTCAAAGAGGAGCACAGGATCCCAAATATATAAGAGATCCTGATCCAAAGGAATATAGAGAAATAATTGAATCTTATCCCTTTATCAAACGCTGGAGTGCGGCACCTGAATTGGAAGGAGCGGTAGAATTTGGTAAATATATTAGTTCAAAAGGTGTTTTAGCGGCGATTGCCCATACCGATGCTATTTATGAAGAAGTGTTGGAAGCATTTCATCAGGGGGGGTACACTTTGGCAACCCATTTTTATTCGGCTATGTCGGGCGTAACTCGTCGAAATGCATTTCGCTATGCTGGTGTTATTGAGTCAGCTTATCTATTAGATGAAATGGACGTTGAAATTATCGCTGATGGCGTTCATTTACCTGCACCTTTATTAAAATTAGTTTATAAATTGAAGGGTCCCGGAAGGATTGCCTTAATAACCGATGCTATGCGGGCTGCCGATATGCCACCAGGAGATTCTGTTTTGGGGTCGTTGAAAAATGGTTTATCTGTCTTGGTTGAAGATGGGGTAGCTAAGTTACCCGATCGTACTGCCTTTGCGGGCAGTGTGGCTACTGCAGACCGATTGATCAGAACGATGCTGGAAATGGCAGAAGTCCCTTTAATTGAATGCATTAGAATGATTTCTGAAACACCTGCCCGTATTATGAATATCCAGGATAAAAAAGGCACTTTAGCTCCTGGAAAAGATGCTGATATCGTTATTTTTAATGCTCAAATTGAGGTTCAACAAACCTTTGTCATGGGAAAATCCATTTTCCAGAAAACTTAAAAGCAAACAAATACTAAAGGTTAGAAATCTTTACCATGGCTCCTTTCTTTTGCTTGCTTACATCGGCAGCTTCCATAAAAGCAACAATTTCCAGTGTTTCAGCTTTTTGAACAGGTGGAATACCTGTTTTAAAGAAATGGATAATTTGAAGTAACAGAGGGTCATATCCATTGTATGGTCCTAAAGTAAGAATGCCAGTTTTTCCAAATGCAGTCCCACCATAATCTTGTTTACCCGATTTAAGGCCTCGAAAAGTTCCAATTCTTCCGTCTTTCCAGACACCTGTGCATAATTCCTCCAGCTCCGAAATGGTTCTTTGTACTGAAACACAGCCTGTTCCCATAACCGTAAATAACATTTCGACGCCATGTATGCCATACCAAAATAAATCGGGATGGGTTTTTTCAAATTTCATTGGGCTGTAAGTTTCTGCTCCAAGAATCTGTCCTATCTTACCTTCCTTTACAGCAGACATGCCTGTAGCAAAACGCAAGGAAGAAGATGAAAAAATGGGAACCTGATATCTTTCCGCTTCTCGGAAAATGGCTTTTGTGTCCGCTAAAGAGGCAGCAATAGGTTTGTCGATAAAGGTCGTTTTGCCTGATTTAAAAACCTCAATCGCTTGTTCAAGATGCAAGCGACCGTCATTTGTCTCTAAAAGGACAAAATCTACTTTCTTTAAAAGTTCCTGGATAGACCCCACAATTTCTACGCCTAATTTTCTGACATCTTCAGTATATCCAGGAATCCTTTCAGTACTGGAGAGGATATCTCTGCTTCCATGCGGATAGGCTGCGACAATTTTAAAACCATCGAAGGAGGTATTTTGAGTATCCAGATTTAAGGATTTGGTAAATGCAACACTATGAGAAGTATCAAGGCCAATTATTCCAATTCGTTTACCCATTTCAGACTGGGTTTTAATATTTTTTGGAATAAAAGGCAGAATAAGGCCTGAAAATGCCATTGATTTTATAAAATCCCTTCTGGTAAATGGGTTAGCATTCATTTTATATTTTTTTTGTCCAATAACGAATCTGATGTCCTTTAAAGGCATAAAAGATTAAATAAAGATAGCAAGGAACGAGAACAACGTAGGCTGTTCTCAAGTCATAAAGGTCCGCAAAATAGCCATAAAAAAGAGGAAGAATGGCATTTCCACATAAACCCATAATGAGGATAGATGCTCCTAATTTGGTGAATTTCCCTAAGCCATCTATGGCTAAAGGCCATATTCCTGCCCAAATCAATGAATTTGCTAATCCCAATAATACAACAAACCAGATACTCCAGTCAGCTTGCAGGCCAGCTAATTTGACAGGACCAGTTGCAAACAAAATTCCCATAGTAAATATCAGACCTAATAAAGTACATATACGGAGTGCGGTTACCTGACTGATCCATTTTGGAATACTTATAATACCCAAAAGGTAACCTATAATAGTGGTTGCCAGGGTAAAAGATGGAAATATTTTGGCATTTAAAAGTTGAATATTCATGGAACCCGCATATCCAATAACCGTATCAATGGCAATTACCTGTGTTCCAACATGCAGAAAAATAGCCAGTGTTCCTAAAATTAAATGAGGAAACTGGAAGATGCTGTATTTTGAATGTTGGGAGTTTTCATCTGTACTTACTTCTCCATCTGTATCGATTTCAGGCAAGGGTGAAAATCGAATACCTAATCCAAGTAAAAATAAAATAATACCTACAAATAAATAAGGCAGGATAACCCGGGAAATGAGTTCGTCTAAGGCTGCTTGCTTTTCAGGTCCGGACATAAATGCCAGATTTTTAAATAATTCGCTATCTGTTGCTTTTAGAATAACGGCAGCAAAAACCAGTGGAGCCAATATACCTGCGCCTTTATTACAAATACCCATGATGCTGATTCGCTGGGCAGCACGCTCTTTGGGGCCTAATAAAGTAATATATGGATTTGCAGCAGTTTGTAAAATGGCCAGTCCTGTTCCAAGAGTAAATAAACCAAGTAAGAATATTTCATAGGTTCGCATCATTGCCGCCGGAATAAAGATAAAAGCACCCAGTGACATGATCCAAAATCCAAGCATCATCCCTTTTTTGAATCCAATGGAGGAAAGGATAAAGGATGCAGGAACAGACATAATAAAATAAGAAATATAAAAGGCAAAAGTAACTAAGTAGGCCCTGAAATTAGTCAATTCACAGGCAATTTTAAAGTAAGGAATTAATATGGCATTTGCCCAGGAAACAAATCCAAAAATAAAAAACATCATGCCGATAATCAAAATAGAAATATGCGTTTCTCTTCGGCTTAAAGAATGGATGGACACAGGATTGTTCATTTTTGGCATTGGTTTTATTCAAAAATTCAACTAAAATTGATTTTTAAGCGGTTGATTTATGGATGTTGGTTAGTCTAAGGATGGTCAAACTATCAAATACATGCCATACAAAAATAATTAAATTTGCGCATAAATTTTCAATAAACTAGCGACTTGTAAATCGTTTAATTTCCATTAATACCGAGAATAAAACATTTAGAACTGGGAATATCTGTCGATTCAACGAAGACCAAAACAAACCATATTTTAAAAATATAATGATGTTTTCAAACGAGATTAATAAAATATTTGATTCTTATGAATATTAACTTCTTCAATTATTTTTATCTGCTCTGAAACATCAGTTAATTATTTATGACGAAAATCCATCTTTCCATTTAAGGCATTTTTCATCAAATAAAAAGAATTGTATGCGGAATCTAAGTAATTTAACCTATATTCCGCGTATCAAACGATATTTAATACATCAAGCTAATACCAAATTCACAAAACAAAGAATCGCTGGGATTAATTGATAATGTGCTCGATTTTAATGCATTGTTTTAATTTTTCTTATCCAAATCAGGTAAAATCAAAGATTCCAATACACTCTTTTGCTTCATCATTTTTTCTATATCCTGAATGCTTCTGGGTGAACGAATGGACAATAATTCATTACCGTCTTTGGTAATTAAAATATCATCCTCGATTCGAACGCCGATACGCCACCATTTCGGGTCGCACGGGCTATTTGGGGGAATATAAATGCCTGGTTCAACGGTGATAACCATATTTTCAGCCAATGTTTGGCTATTACTTCGGTCGTGAACGTCGAGACCAATATGATGGGATACACCATGTGGAAAATAAGCGTGTTTTTCTCCTTCTTTTATGATGCCTAATTGTACTAAACCTTTGTCAATAATTTCGCGGCTTATTCTGGTTGTCTCTCTAATGGCAGCACCGGGTTTACAAATTTTGAAGGCAGCTTCCTGCGCTTCATAAACCAATTGATAAATATCTGCCTGTTCTTTTGAAAAAGTGCCATCTCCTGGAATGGTTCTGGTAATATCGGCGGTATATCCATGATACTCAGCACCTAAGTCCATGAGTACTAAATCGGTACTCACCTGCTGACGGTTGTTTTCAATATAATGTAACACACACGCATTGTGTCCTGAACCAACAATTGACGGATAACCCTCAAATTCTGAACCATATTTTCGATAAACAAATTCGTGAATGCCTTTTATCTCCATTTCCGACAGTTCGGGCGACATGGCTTTCATTACCTCATTTTGACCAATACACGACACTTCGATTGCTTTTCGAAGCAAAACCAACTCTTCTTGTGTTTTGATCATCCGCAACTGGCCTAATAATCCACTAAGCGTTGACGCATCTATATTTTCAGGGCTTTGGGGTAGCTTTTGAACTAATTTTATGGCTTCTTCCGCATTTCCTGCTTTAATGAACGACTGGAAAAATGGATCATTTCTGATAGCTGGATTTCTTCCATATCTCGAAAAAAGATTTTCAGCAAGCAACAGATAGTTATCCTTGTCAACCGTTCTTAGTTCTTTATAAATATTTTCCTTTGATGCATTAAAATTTATTGGAATACCTGCCTTTTCTTTAAACTGTTCTATTAAATCAAATAGGTCTGACTGATCATTGGTATTGCGAACATCATTTTTAAAATCAAAAAAAAGTATTTTTGAATATTTTGAAAAAGATAGGTCAATATTTTTAAATTCTTTATGATCTAAGGCGTTCTCCATGCCTAATTTGGATTTCACACCTTCCGCGCCTAATCTTTTCCCATCCCATTGTTCTCTTTGAGGGTCTCTGCTTTGTGCAAAAAACAGGTCAGCAAAGCTTTTACCATCTTTACCTATTTGATTTTCTGAAAATAATAACAATACAGCATTTGGTTCACCATATCCTGTTAAGTAATAAAAATCAGGATCCTGATGATAAATATAATCAACATCATTGGCTCTGTTTCTGACAGGCGAGGCAAATAATACAGCCACGCTATTGGGGGGTAATAATTTTCTTAGGGCTTCCCGACGTCCTTGATGGAAACTGGCGGGTAATAAATCCTTTGGTTCATCTTGTGAAAAGAGAAATAAAGGAAGGCAGATAAATATGAATAAAAATCGTAACATAATGTTTTTTTTCAAATGGGTGTTAGACTAAACGAATATAAGCAATTTTTGAAGTAAGAATGATTATCTTTAATTAAAAGGAATAATCCTGTTTTAAAAACCATGATTAATGTTAAGTTTTGCTTCTTTTTTAAGACCAGCTGGTCTTGTTTGTATTTGCAGCCTGGTGACATTTCCTGTATTTAGTCAGCAATTGTCTACTGAATCTATTGAAAATAAAGCATTTAATCCAACTACGCTACTTTGGTATATGGAACCTGCCTCAAAATGGGAAGATGCCATGCCGGTGGGAAATGGAAGATTGGGTGCAATGGTTTATGGAAAATATGGGAAGGAAGAAATTCAATTGAATGAAGATACTTATTGGTCTGGTGGCCCTTATAGCACGGTTGTAAAAGGCGGGGCAAGTAAATTACCGGAAATTCAACGTTTAATTTTCGAGGGTAAACCGCTGGAGGCACACAAGCTATTTGGACGATATATGATGGGTTATCCAATAGAACAGCAAAAATACCAGTCGTTAGGGAGCATTCAACTCGTTATGGATGATGAAAATAAAGTGTCGGAATATAAAAGATGGCTCGATTTGTCTACAGGTGTTACTGCAGTTAGTTATAAAAATAATGGCGTTCGATATGTCAGGGAAGTTTTTGCCTCCGCGCCACACAATGCTATTTTTATTCGTATTACGGCGGATAAACCAAATAGTATTTCTTTTGAAACGGAGTTAAGAGGTGTCAGAAATCCAGCTCATTCCAATTATGGAACGGATTATTTCAGAATGGATACTTTTCAGCATAATGCTTTGAAATTAACCGGTAAATCGACTGATTATCTTGGTGTGGAAGGTAAAATAAGATATGAAGCCAGACTTCGTGTGTTAAATGAGGGAGGAACATTAACTCAATCTGCTCAAAAAATTAAGATTGAAAAAGCAAATGCCGTTACTTTGGTATTGGTTGCAGGCACTAATTTTATCCATTATAAAGATGTTAGTGGCGATGTTGATGCATTATTGAATGCAATGGAAGCCAAATGGGCAAATGTCCCATTTGAAAATATTAAGAAAAGGGCAATGGAAGATCACCAGCAGCTGTTTAACAGGGTCTCTATATCTTTGCCTATATCAGAAAACGCCTATTCTCCGACCAATGAAAGAATGTCCAGACTGGATTCTTTATCCGATCCTTCTCTGGCTGCTTTGTGTTATCAGTTTGGTCGATATTTATTGATTTCTTCCTCGAGGCCTGGAACGCAACCGTCTAATTTACAGGGTATTTGGAATCAGGATATGAATCCTTCCTGGGATTCAAAATATACGACTAATATTAATACCCAGATGAATTATTGGGCCGTTGAGTCTGCTAATTTGTCAGAATGCCTGGAACCATTTACTAAAATGGTAGAAGAATTAACCGATCAAGGTACACAGGTCGCCAGGGAAAGCTATGGAGCAAAAGGCTGGGTAATGCACCAAAATACGGATATCTGGCGAGTTGCTGCGCCGATGGATGGACCAACCTGGGGAACTTTTACCGTAGGTGGCGCCTGGTTAACCACTCATTTATGGGAACATTATCTATATACTCTGGACTCCTTATATTTAGAGAGAATATATCCGGTGATGAAAGGTGCCGTCGATTTCTTTATGGATTTTCTCATAGAATATCCGAACGGAAAGGGCTGGTTGGTTACCAATCCTTCTAACTCACCAGAAAATCCTCCGAAAGGGGAGGGCTATTCTTATTTTTATGATGAAGTAACCGGCATGTATTATTTTACTACTATTTGTGCCGGGGCTACCATGGATATTCAAATTCTAAAAGATCTTTTTAGTTATTATCTAAAAGCGTCAAATATCTTGCAAAAAGATGATATTTATGCTCAAAAAGTGAAACTTGCCCTTGACAAACTGGTTCCAACCCTAGTGGGTAAAGAAGGAAATTTACAAGAATGGACGGAAGACTTTGGTCAGCTGGAGGATAAACACCGTCATTTTTCTCATCTTTATGGACTCTATCCAGGTAATGTTTTATCTGCCAAAAATACGCCGCAATTTATAGATCCAATAAAAGCCGTTTTGACTCAGCGTGGAGACGGAGGTACTGGCTTTTCAAGAGCCTGGAAAATGGCGCTTTATGCCAGATTGTATGACGGGAATAAGGCAAATGATATTTTTAAAGGATATATCAAAGATCAGTGTTATGCTTCTTTATTTGCAAAATGTGGAAAACCCCTTCAAGTGGATGGCTCTCTGGGTCTGACCGCTGCTGTAACTGAAATGTTGATGCAATCACATGAAGGGGTAATTCACCTTTTGCCTGCCTTACCTGATGAGTGGAAAAATGGAGAATTAAAAGGAGTAAAGGCAAGAGGCGGATTTGAATTATCTTTTAAATGGGCGAATAATAAACTTATTCAAGTGGATATTCTTTCTCTGAAAGGGGGTGTTTGTAATATCCAATATCCAGGTATAGCCTCTCTCTTATTAAATAAAAAGCAAATAGCTATAAAAAAACTAAATCAGGAGGTATTTTCAATTAATACGATTTCAGGAAAGAGTTATCAACTTATTTTTAATTGATAATCAATAATAAATTTATGGAAAAAGATAAGATGAGGAGAAACATAATCAAATCTATGTTTTCATTGCCCTTGGTTCGCGCCTTAAATTTACACAATCAAAAATCAAACATTATTTCGCCTCATAAATCAAATTTAAAAACGAGTTTAAATGCTTATTCATTTAATGAACCGTTGATGAATAAAACCATGAATCTGGACGATTTACTTGAATTTTGCTCAGAACAGGGTTTTGCTGGCGTTGATTTAACAGGATATTATTTCCCAGGTTATCCAGCAGTACCTTCAGATGAATTTATTTATCAGATTAAAAGAAAAGCTCATTTATTAGGTTTATCCATCAGTGGCACGGGGATTAGAAATGATTTTACCCAACCCGATAAAAAACTAAGAGCTTTGGAGGTTCAACGGGTTAAAGACTGGATTCATGTTGCAGCTAAATTGGGCGCTCCAGTTATAAGGATTTTTTCAGGTGTAATAAATCCAAAGGAATTTACCTGGGATGAAATTGCTGCCTGGATGGCCAGGGATATCATTGAATGTGTTGAATATGGGAAAGAACTGGGGGTAATTGTAGCTCTTCAGAATCATAACGATTTTATAAAAACAGCCGAAGACGTGCATAAAATTTTTAAAATGGTCGATAGAGAATGGTTCGGATTAGTGCTCGATATTGGTAGTTATCGGGTAGGAGACCCTTATGAACAAATAAAAACCACGATTCCTTTTGCTGTAAACTGGCAAATAAAAGAGTTGATTTATGAAAATGGACGAGAAACTAAGGTAGATCTATCTCGTATATTTAAATTAATTAATGAATCGGAGTATAAAGGATTCATACCTATAGAGACCCTTGGAAAGGGAGATCCAAAGTTGAAAGTAGCGGCTTTTAAAAAAGAGGTAGATCTTGCGCTTTCTTTGATTTAAAGGGTTGCGGGCAATGGCCATCCCTTTTGTTTGTAAACTTCTTTACCATTGACAAGTACGGTGGTAATCCAAACGGCCAGGCCAACTATCAATGTAGCTACTATAATATCACCAAAAGATCTTCTTCTATCTTTGGAACCTGAAAACTGGGCAAATATGATAGTAAATGCTAATATGACATAGATCAATTTAAAGATTCCAATGATAATGCCTGTGGGGATGTTTCTGTTATGTAAAATGCCATTTTTGAAATTCAAATAGAGCAGATATAGAGATAATAATCCTAATACGGGCGTTATCATATAATAAACAATAGCCTTTGCCGTATCTGATTCTATTTTTTCTTCTTGTAAGAATACGTAAATCATAAGAGGTGTAATCAATGCACCTACCGAGATAAATAAATCTTTGTAATCATAATATATAACTATTTTTTTTGCAGCTCCAGCATAAAAAATGGCTATAAAAAGCGCAAAAACAACAAGTCCTAAAAGACCGGGTAGATTTGATTCTGTATTTTCCATGTTATATTCTTTTATGTTTTATTCAACCATAATCAATCAAAAATAGATTAAAATAGTTATATTTACTTAAATACTTAAATAAAGCTCATGAGAATCATTCATTTACTATTGGTTTGTTTTTCAGTTAATTTATTGATTGCACAAGGGAATGACCCGGCAAAAGCGAATCTTTCGTTAAAGGTAGATGTCAAGACCATACAAAAACCGGTTGAAAAGGTTTTTGTCTCTTATTATAACTATGCGACAAATCAACGTTTTACGGATAGCGCCATGGTCTCTTCAGAAAAAGTAGCCCAATTCAAAATCAGTTTAGACGAACCTGTATTGTCGCAATTGCGCGTTGTGTATGCTAAAAGCTCAGATACAGCCAAAGTGCAAATGATTAATTATGCGAGAGATTTATTCTCTGTTTATTTAGAATCTGGAGAAATAAGTGTTATTGCCAATGATTCTTTAGGAAATAGTACCGTTTTAGGATCAAAAACGCATGAAGAATATACCGTATTGAGAAAAAAAGTATCTGCCTACGATCCTACTTTTAAATCGCTCAATGACGCCTACATGGCAGCAAGGAAGGTTAAAGATATGGCTGGAATGGATAAAATAGAAGGATCAATGGATTCTTTAGATTTAATTGTTAAGGAAAATATTTATCTCCCGTATCTAAATTCTGAGAGTAAAAACTCTGCGGTAGCCGTGTATGCTTTAAATCAATATGCAGGTTATGCTATCGAAGCTTCAAAAACGGAACCTTTGTTTAATCAGCTTCCAGAAAACATAAAGAATCTGCCGTCTGCAAAGTTGATGAAAGACAGAATTGAAAAAGCGAAGAAAACAGATGTTGGTCAGTATGCTATTCCATTTACTCAGAAGGACACGGCAGGTATTGATGTAAGTCTGGCTTCATTTAAAGGAAAATACGTGTTAATTGATTTTTGGGCCAGCTGGTGTGGACCTTGTCGCCAGGAAAATCCTAATGTAGTAAAGGCTTTTCAAAAATATGAGGAAAAAGGATTTACTGTCTTGGGTATTTCCTTAGATCAGCCAACGGCTAAAGATAAATGGATGAAGGCGATTTATGATGATAATCTAACCTGGACACATGTTTCAGATTTAAAATACTGGAATAATGAAGTGGCAAAGGCTTATGGAATTCAGGCTATTCCTCAAAATTATTTATTGGATAGAGAAGGTAAAATTATTGGCAAAAATTTGAGAGGGGATAAATTGCAATCAACTTTGGAGGAATTATTTACCTCAAAATAATTATTCTTTATTTGATTTTGAATGAATAAAATTTTTCTTTTATCCTTTTTATTAATGGGATTTTTATACTTACATTGTCATAATATATTTGATTTAGGTATAAACAAACTCTTTATGAAATCTAATATAGGGTAGATAACAATAGCGCAAATATCTACCCCATTAATAATACAACAGAATTTAATTAACATGTTGCTACATAACGACATTGTTTGGAAATACTAAAAGAAGAACTTCATTTAAATTAAAGGAAGTTCAAAGACTATATAAATTATCTCAATAGGATGATGTTTAGATTGTAAGAAAAGTTTCAGTCTGACCCCAATGATTACATCATTATCGAAGGAACTCCGAATGACCTAACCTATTTCTTTATGCTCCTTGGCCTACCCTAGAAGTTACCATACCTGAATATTCTGTGATCGTGGGCGGATTAGACCCAAAAATAACCATTGGATCATCCAGACCAGAACCTAATATAAATTGAATTGGGTAAACAGGTATGGAAACACCAATACAATTTAGAAAAAAACGAATTCCTTTCCTAACAATACCTTTTCGATTTGGAGTTTAAAAATAATCAGCATTATAAAATTCCATTTCTGATAAAAATTTCACAAAAAAATTCCCTTCATTTTCAAACAAGAAAACTCGTTTTCTTGTTTTTATGTTCCTTTAATATCAAATTATCTTTGACAAATTGCATATACCCTTCTTACTTCACCCACATAACTAAACACATTTATTAGATAAAATGATTTAATTTAAACTAATAAACATATTAATTATCTGTAAATTGACATTTTATGAGAATATACTCTCATTATAAACTATTTTTTATAGGCATATTTTTAGCACTCAATTTTTCTGAATTTGCCCAAAATCTTTCTGTCGAATATTTTGAAAAGAAATTATTAGAAACCTCTAATGCTTTTTTACTAGATGTAAGGCCAGCCGGTGAATTTTGCGGAAGCATTTGCATAAGGTGACTAATATTGATTTCAGGGGCCCGATTTTGCCAATAAAATAAAGGAATTGCCCTAAGGTAAACTCGTTTTTGTTTATTGCCTTTCTGGCTGTCGCTCTGCTCAGGCCGCAGAAATATTACGTAAGGAAGGATATCAAGTAACATATCTTCAGGGCGGCTATTTAAAATGGATGACTAAATTGAAGCCTTTAGAAGGAGTTCCTTCCGTTATCCATTATCAAGCCTAGGACCTAAGCTCTTTTGGAAAATTAATTCAAGGAGAAAATGCTTTGGTGGTGGATTTTTATGCTAAATGGTGCGCCCCTTGTCTAAAAATTATGCCAGCGGTCAATAAACTTTCTAATGATTATAAAGGCAAGGTAAACGTATTAAAAGTGGAGACCGATGGCAATTAGGCGGTATTGAAAAAATATTAGATAGACCAAATCCCGAGTTTTTTGGTATTCCAGAAAGGGAATTAGTTACAAAAAACATCGGGATTTCGAGAAGATGCACTATGTAAAGAACTATTTGATCAATCTATTGGAGCCCGTCCAAAAAATTAGATTTGATTAAACAAAATGCAATATACTTCATTTAACAATTATTTAATATTAGGGTTCCTGAAAAAATACTAAATTTATTGTGTTAAATTACAAGAATGACTGAATTCTAATTAATCCATTCATAGGTATTTGTTCTAAAAATTTAATCTTTTAACGTTTTAAATTTTTAAATATGTATTGTTTATGGAATCAGTTAATAATGTATCTTTTTTATGATTTTATTAGCTGATAATTAGCTTTTTATCAACTGCAAAACTTTAGTAAAATATGTTCAAATCTAGGCCAACTTCACATTATATTCTAATTAGTATTTTTGTAGTAATTCTATTTTCGGGATTATATTTTACAGTTAAAACAACTTATGCGATAAAAGAGATGTCAGTATTAGTCTTAACTAATATGTCTAATACAATGGACCCTAAGGCTCCGGACCCTGGTAAAACACAATCAGAAACATTAGAAGTACCTGTTAATTCAAAAAAAGTATATATAGGCACCTATCTAGAAAGGATAGAGAACTTAGATATAAAGGAATCAAGCTGGACCTATGAGTTTTATTTGTGGTTTAAATGGAAGTCAAATGAAGTGGACTTTTTAGGGGACAAAGATTTGACACAAAAAAAAGAATTGCCTTTTACCATAATAAATGGTGATATTTTAAAATGTGACCTTGTTGAACAGTATTCTGATAAAAAAACTAACACTCAGTATGTTCAATATTTTGTAAAAGCAAAAAATACTCAATTTTTTGATGTTTCACTTTATCCGATTGATAAACATGATTTAATCATTCCCATAGAGCACAAATGGTTAGATAGAACAAGAATATATTTTGAACCCGATAAAATTGATTCTAAGGTTAGCTCTAGAGTTATGATTAATGGCTATGAAATGAGCAAGGACATTAGACTCATAGAAAAATCACATGCGTACAAATCTGCTCGAGGGAACCCTAAATTTACATCAGGATATAAAATTGATTTTTCGCAATTCAGAATGGCTTTCAGGATTTATAAAGGTGGGCTTTCAGTAATTTTGAAACTATTTTTAATTTTATATGTGGCCGTTTTTGTAACATTCATAGCACCATTTTCAAGTGACCCTAGTAGGTATACGGTGGGTGCGCTTTTTACCACAGCTGGCGCAAATTATATATTGTCATCAAAACTTCCAGCGACCAATATCTATTCGTTAGCAGAATTAATTAATGCCTTTTGTGTTGTCGTAATTATAATCATGATGGGTTTATTAGCCATTTTGCCAGCAGTTATTTTTAAAGATGGGATAATAGATCCTTTTGAAAAAAGGATGAGTAGGTTAATTAATATGACCATGTTTGCATTTTTTATTATTATTAATTCCATCCTTATTTATGTATCTATCACGTATTCATAAATAGACATGAAGTTTAAATTGACTGCCATTATTCTATTATCAAGTACAAGCTTATTCGCTCAAGATATAGGGTCTTGGAATGTTTTAGATGTAAGAAAAAATACGGATAAATTAATAAGCTATCAATTGGAGGTGCAGTTAAGGTCTCTGAAATTTTATCATAATTTTCACTATAATGAATTAAACTTTACTGCAAGTTATAAGTATAAAGATAATTTAGTTTTTTCTGTTTTGATTGGGAAACATAATACATTTTCGGAAGGAGGAAACTTTATGAAACCTCTTTTAACAGATGAATTTAGGCAATCCTTGCAGGCTGTAACCGTTCAAAGATTTGGTTTTATATCCCTTGAAAATAGGTACCGAATTGAACAACGCTATTTTATTAATAGAAACACGTTGGCCTATAGAATTAGGTATCGATTTGGATTACAATCTAGTGTTAGTAATTCAATTAAAGTTCAATTTTCAAATGAGATTTTTATGGCTGTTGGAGGAAGTAATGCAACTTTTGAGAAAAATAGAATTTTGATAGGTTTGAAAAATAAAGTGAATAGAAGATATGAAATTCAATTAAATTTTTTGAATCAAATTGATAATAAAAAGAACGATGAGAGTGGAAAGAATTTTATTCAATTAGTACATATAATTAATATTTAATGACTTAATTCAATGCAAATACGGGTATATTTTAATGAATAATCAATTAAATGAACCTTATTTCGAAAGAAACCGATTTTTTCTTTCCGCTAATTATAGGATTTCCCCCTTGTTTTCTACTCAATTGGGCTACATGAGGCAATTGACTATAAAATCAATGATGAAACCGGACGCGCATTTTTTCTCGTTGGCGCCTATTTTGACATTGATCTTAGAAAATAATAAAACCTATAACGTTAGTCCTCCATCTACATTTAAACAAGTACCTGTAACAAAACCAGCTTTTTCTGAAGCCAGAAAAAGGTAAGCATTGGCAATATCCTGAGGTTGTCCAACACGTCGAACGGGGGTTCTTTGTATTAATTCTCCTATAAAGTCTGTCCCTAATATAGCCGTCATATCGGTTTCAATAAATCCCGGGGCAACGGCGTTAACAGTTATTCCCTTGCTACCCAGTTCCTTTGCCCAAACTTTTGTCAATCCAATAAGGGCCGCTTTGGTGGCCACGTAGTTCGATTGTCCAAAAGAACCGTAATGAGCTGTTACCGACGATGCGTTGATAATGCGTCCATATTGTTGGTTCACCATGTAGGGCGAAAAGGCTTTTGTACAATTAAAAACACCTGTTAGATTCACATCAATAACTTCTTGCCAATGCTCTGGCGTTAGATTTTTTAAACTGGCGTCTCTCGTTATGCCAGCATTATTTATTAAAATATCAACCTTTTTTAGTTTGTTTACTATGCGTTCGGCCACGCTAAGGACTTCATTAAAATGAGCCGTATTGACTTTGAAATAATAGCAAGGAAATCCTTGAGATGTCCACTGGTCAATAGCTTCTTTTGCCTTTTCGTCGTCAATATCCAGTATAACAACGGTGGCGCCGTTTTTCAGGAATACATCGGCTGTTTCTCTGCCTATTCCCTTTGCGCCACCGGTGATAACGGCAACTTTATGTTGTAATTCCATATCTAAAATTAATAGCCCCAGGCCTTCATTTTATCGTAATTTTCCTTCATACAAGCCATTGGATCTATATTTTGATAAGCCTCCTGTTCGATAATTAACTCGGGTTTGTTTTTCATGGTATCCAATACCTTAAGTATATCCTGAATGCCTGCGATACCTTTTCCAATAACCGTACTTTCATATTTTTTAGGATTATCACTGATCAGTATCTCATCTTTAACATGTATAGATTCGAAACGACCGGGATAGGCGTTAACAATATCTATGGCTTTTGCCCCGCCGTTATAAAGATTACCAGTATCGAGTTGTTGCATAACCAGATCGGCATCAGTACCTTTCAACATGATATCATATAAGGTACGGCCATCGAATTTTTCACTGAATTCAAAATCATGATTGTGGTAGCCAAATTTCATGCCTGATTTCTTGCATAATTCTCCTGACTTATTGAATATATCCATTTGAGCCATAAAACTATCGTACGATTTACGAAGAGCGGCGTCGAGATATGGACTTATGACAAATTTTTGTCCCATAAAAGCAGCATCCTCGATAGTATATTTCCATACATCCGTAAAATCTTTGGCGGTTTCATTCCAATGGATTTTATTTAATACCGTGTGACCGCTTGGCATTTTCATACCTAGATCTTCCAGAATCTTTTTAAATTCTGCTGGGGTGTAGCCATAGAATTTCCTGTTCACATAGTTGGCATGTTCCAAAATGGTATAACCCATTTCTGCAAGTTTTTGCAAAGTTCCCAAAGGATTCTCCTTCATAGCAGCCCTGATACTGTAAAGTTGAATACCAATCCTTTCTTTTTTCTTTAAAGCATCAGCCCATGATTTTTCGTTCAACAGGGCGGCACCCAGGAAAGTGAGGGCGCTATTTTTTATGAATTGTCTTCTGATCATAAGAAACATTTTTATTTGAAGCCTTTAAATTAACAAAGAAAAATTCATTTTACTCAATTTATTTAATATTTTTAAGGACTAAAAGTGAACCCTTTTAACGTAAACACCTAAAAACACCTTTTCCTGATGGTAGTAAATTATGATTTGAAGGCGCAAGACCTTGAAAAACAATTGCATACTTTCTGGCAATTATCCGGGGATAAAATCATGTCGATTAAAGAATCCTTTGACCCTGCTTTGGGCACTCCTGTTTTTACAGTCAACGGAAAATATGCGACGCGTGGATGGACAGAGTGGACACAGGGATTTCAATATGGCTCTGCTGTTTTACAATTTGATGCAACCCAGGAAACTCCTTTCCTTGATTATGGCAGAACGGAAACCCGCGACAGGATGGCGCCTCATATTAGTCATATTGGGGTTCATGACCATGGATTCAATAATTTAAGTACCTATGGTAATTTACTTAGATTAATGCAAGAGGGTAAAATTCCCCACAATGAGTGGGAAATGGATTTTTATAAATTAGCTTTAAAAATTTCAGGGGCCATTCAGGCTTCCCGATGGACCCAGATACCTCAAGGTGGTTTTATTCATTCTTTTAATGGTGCTCATTCCTTGTTTGTTGATACCATCAGATCATGTCGTATTTTAATGGTTTCCCATCAGTTAGGTCATTTATTGCAAAGTGAGGGGGATGAGCGTATCTCCTTGTTGGAGAGATCATTAGAACATATTAAGGCTACAGCAAAATATTCCGTTTTTTATGGGGAAGGAAGAGATCGCTACGACGAGTGGGGTAGGACAGCTCATGAAAGTATTTTTAATGTGAAAGATGGTCAGTTTAGATGTCCCAATTCTCAGCAAGGCTATACTGGTTTTTCAACCTGGACCAGAGGTTTAGCCTGGGCAATGCTCGGATTTTCAGAAGAAATTGAAATGGTGGAAAGCATACCTGAAGCTAGCTTCTCGGAAAAAAATCAAAAGGCAGATGTGCTTAAAATGATGTTAAAAGGCGCCC
>Ga0209088_10000229_pt1 | contig 41189 bp, 57 predicted proteins | sample S_140625_EF_Meta_FD_187324 | JGI IMG/M metagenome (GOLD analysis project Ga0209088, IMG submission 187324) | Freshwater microbial communities from Lake Simoncouche, Canada to study carbon cycling - S_140625_EF_MetaG (SPAdes) (version 2) | ecosystem: Environmental > Aquatic > Freshwater > Lake ... | reverse complement strand
TTGCCAAGGTTTTCCGTCAAAGGTTTGCACATCATCCCATATCGGGAAAGTCGGGAGAATTTTGTCATTTTGTCTGGCGCACAATACGCTTGCTGGATATTCTTCCCATTCAACGGCACAGACTGTTCTCCATCCAAGGAGATGTCCCCCAAGTATTCCTCCACCAGCACCTGCGAAAAGAGCCAACTCATTCACACTTGCTCCTCTAACTGCTTAATCCGTTGGCTGATCCTAGCTCTCCATTGCTGCCATCCCTCGCCTGCATACGCTTGAACTCCTATCTCTTGAGCTTTTTTCATTGTGAGTTCTTCTGAGCTATACCAAGGCAACTCAGGTCGTTTATTTACCTTTGGCTCTTCTATTACTATCTGATCTTCGAACCTATACTGGTTAAGCCAAGTCGTACAATGTGGCACATAATCTAGCTCAGTATTTTTTGCTTTCCAGTACGCAACATGGTTTGGCAAAGCCTCTAATGCTTGCTCTCGCTCTGCTGGCGTTAGCTTATAAAAGCTACGATGCGCCATACGCTTGCTAACTTTCCTTGGATATAAAGCCCAGAATGTTTCAAATAAATCTGACATTATTGCTCCTTCACGAGTAATAGACACCAACTACATAAAAAAAGACTGCTACAAATTCTACAATAAACAATGGTATATCCTCTTGGTATATACCAACTAACGCCCAGACCGCACTACCTATTAAACCAAAATGAAGGTTGATTGGGTAGAAATTTAATGAGGTGAGAAATATCCCGATCAAACACAGGATTGTTCCGATCCATTTTGCTACCTTCAGTCTGTTCCAGGCGTTTTCTTTCAGCAACTTCATTTAGAAAAATCTCCTTAAATTTTTTCATGTGTTCCTATGGTAGTGGTCTTTAGGGTTGTTTTTAATGGATATCAATAAAATATCTATATTTTTAAACCATTGGATTACTTTCATGCCATCATGCGTATAGATTGTGAAACTCACTTCTCACTAGCCTTTTTCAGTATTGCTTTAGCAAAATCATACAAATCTTCATCTGTAGGCCTCTCAGGAACTTCCTCAATCAGCAAATCAATTTCTTTATCTGTTAATTGATCGGCAATCCATAGTTCTTCTTCAAGTTTGACCATTCCAGCAAAAGGTATTGGCTCTAGCATTTAGACTCCTAGGGTTTTATTACTACGCATGGCTAAAAGTTCTTTTTCTAAGCCTTGCTCAGGCTTATAGGAAAGCAGCTCTAATCTATCGGATGTGCAACAGTCGCTACCTTTATAGCAAGTGCCTGTAATGGCATCCATTATTAGCCCTGTTCTATACTCGTCTGTCCCAAAGAACACAGGCGTACAGATGATCTCGCCAAGGTTAGTAGTTCCCCTGTAGAGAACTCTATTCTTTAGCCAATCGAGCTTAAGGGATTTCTTTTGCCAAGTAGGAAAACAACTGCTGGCATCGGCACATAGACCAGTCATGGATTTTCTAATTTCTCTCATAACTTAGATCTTAATCTACAAATCTACATAAATGCAAGTGTTTTATTTATTAAAGTTTCATGCAGTTTTATAGGTGGATATGTACACAAAATGGCTTAATTTGTACATATAGATATTGATATGTATACGCAATCAATATTTATAGGCACTAAGATGCCCATTTTTTTGTATAGATCTCCATAGCCTCTGCATAGCCACTAATTTTATTAACATCCATTGGTGTGCTAGTAAAGTGAGTAATCATTCTGTAGCCATCTTTTACGCAAAAGTTCTTTTTACCTTGTTTTGCCATTTGCTTGCAGATGTCTTGATCGTATAAATGAAAGCCTGGTATAGATTCGTCAAAGCGCACATCTTGGTAAGTAGCCAGCATAAGGCCGTCTAGGTGTAAGCAAAACTCCTTGCCATCGTTAAAGTAGAGTATTCCATTGCGAGAATCTACAACGCTACCAACGCATTGTCCTTCCCACCAAGGAGAGGCATCTGTCTGGCTGCCAATGATCCCTACCATGCCAATCTCATCTATGCAATAAGCTATCAGATTCATGCGTAATAGGATTGGATTGGTAACAATAAGATCGTGGTGAATAAAGCATTTAATTTTATTCTTAGCCTTGTCTATGCCTGTGTTATATCCCTCTGCAATAGACTTAGCGTTCTCTACAACAATCAACTCATCATCATCTTTTAAGATAAGAGATTGCGCCAAACATTTCTCAAATATCTTTTTATTGTGCGTACAAGTAATGTAGCTAATAGATTCCATAGTCTTAATTTATATATAAGTATTTATATATGTATATACATTGTATATACCTATGTATTAGTCTTTAGTAAGGTTACTGCTCTTTCGGTGAACGAACCTAGCCTACCTAGATTCGCCTTCATCTGCTCCATCGGAGTTACAGAACCCGCCAGACTTTCAAGGAGTAGGCTCTGGCTTCGCCACCTACTTTGTGCTGTTCCATCCTTTACCCCCAGTAGCACTATGATCCTAAGTCGCTGGTATGTCGTTAGAGCCTCCAACTTAGGAAATCGTATCTTACATCACATCTCAAACTCTTTGCAAGCCCATCTGCCATTAGGCTGCTTAAACCATCCTAAAACTAGGATCTTCCACCCAGACCGCACCAGCTCTGGGAGGTATTCTGATTCCGATATTTTCTTAATCCTAGATGACATATTGGATTTGCTAGTAATTTGGATGCCTACTGTTTCCCCATTACCAATAGCCAAGATGTCGAAAATGGAGAATAAGTCTTTCTTGCGCCTAGTGAAAGCGTTATAACTTTCTACTACATCGCATTTATAGCCCCTAGACTCCATAAGAGCGACTGTACGGCTGTTTTGACTAGCCAAGGTCGTTCTCTGTCAATCTACCTTCTGATGCCTCTATGATCGCTGTATGCCATTTCTTAGGGATGCCGTTCCGCATCTTCCAGGCATAGGCCGTTACATACTTGACCCCTATCTTTTCGCATAGGATCTTGATAGTCCCAAATTCGGTCATCAATTTGTCGAATGAACTATTCTGTGGCAGATTTACAACAGTATTCATATATGCTCCTTTGTAGAGATTTTATTCTACACCATCCTAAAACTGTGCAAAAAAGCAACACTCAAAAATATATTTGCAAATCTCTACATTTGTAGATTAATATTTATCCATGCAGCACTTTTCAACAACTCGTGAAGGGGTACAAAATGAACTACCAAGAAACTTTAGCTTTAGCAACAAAAGGTTTGCCAACAAATATTGATTACTCAAAATATTTAAAACAAACTAGCAAAAGCAATATGTACAGCAAACTTGATGCACAAAATTGGAGCTTTATTGCTAAAACAGTAGCTAAAAATTTATCTATTAAATAATTTAATACTCGTGAAGGAGTAGACATGAAAGATTTTATTTTAGGTGGCTTGTTAGGATTTGTAATCGTAGCTTTTGTAATTAGTGTCTATGGCTTTCGTATTGGTGTTTATACAATATGAGAGCTTTAGTCCTTATCCTAGCAATCTCTTTAGTGGGATGTGCGCCAATCCCAATCAAACGCTATAAGACCGATGTAGTAGATCAAACGCCTTGCTATAAGACTAATGATTGTCCTATGCAAAATCCCCCAGCGTTCTTGTTCTACAACAATTTTAACAATTCGTGGAGAAGATAAATGTACAACAACAATTCTTATTATGAAGCCCCATACGATGACCAGGCAGAGCAAGAGCAGTTGGATGAGCGCTTGTACGATGCAGTCAAGAATGACCCTGAGTTTGATCCTACAGACCTAGGTAACTTTGCTGAGGCTATTGGACAAGATGTAGACGATACAGATCTGCAAGAGTTTATTCGTGATTGTGTAGCAAAGAAAGATTGGGAAGCCCTAGGTCGTAAGCTGTATTACCATAGCTGGGCTTACATGGAAAAAGTAGCAGAGATCCGATTAACATAGTGAAGGAATAAAAATGTCAGTATTTATTAAATTAAACAAAGCAAGAATTAAACTACAAAACACAGAGCTTACAAAGTCTGGGCATAACAAGTTTGCTGGATACAAATATTTTGAGCTGGGGGATTTTTTGCCTACAGTTCAGAATATTTTTAGCGAATTAGGTCTTTGTGGGATAGTGTCGTATGGCGTAGATATAGCCAGCCTTACCATTGTAGATACAGAGGATAATAGCAACATTGTTATTACATCCCCAATGGGATCAGCAGCTCTAAAAGGATGCCATGAAGTGCAGAATATTGGCGCAGTAGAAACTTATCAGCGCAGATACTTATGGGTTACTGCAATGGAAATTGTAGAACACGATGCACTAGATTCTAGCGAAGGGGTAGACGAGTCTGGGGAGTTGAGCAAGCATATTAAGGGAATACAGGCAAGCCAAAGCCCTGCCGAACTCAAGGTGGCCTTTGCTCAATCTTACAAGAAATACAAGGGAAACGCTAAGTTTTTAGATGCTATCACTAACGCATACAACGACATGAAAGCCCAATTTAATGAAACTAGCACAGGAGCAGCCTGATAATGTTTGCTCCCCTTGTGGTAGCACCTGGGGAGTCCATAAACCAAAGGATCACCAATACAGGATATGGGTGGACAAATGCGATGTATGTTTAGATTTGAGAGCCGTATGCGATGCGTCAGAATTCGGTTATTTAAAGGAAGGCTGGGATGGACAGAAAGTGGTGTGTTAGTTGTCAAGTTCTACGACCAGCTAGTGATTTTAAGTTGGTAAAGATTAACAAAGTAAGCAGATGGAAATGTGGAGTTTGTTTAAAACGAGAGGCAGATAGAAAATATGGAAAATAACTTTATTTACACCCCTAGTTCTACAGATATAGAGATACGCTGGAGAAAGCAGCATGGCTATGTACCAGCTAGTGAGCAAGAGTTCTACAAGAAAAAGTGGGCAGATTTTAAAGCAGAATTTGCTCGTACTTTAGACGATCAGCCCAAAAAGCTAACGCCTAATGATGCAGCCGTTTATCAATGGAGAAAACGAAAGTGATTAATAAAAAGTGCCTTGAGGCTTTTAATAAGTTATCTGAGCCTGTATATCATCCACAAGAGTATTTTATGCTTGGATGGAACGCTGCGATAGATGCCTTATCTGCTGAGTTTTCTCGCAAATGGGAGATGAACGAATTAGAAGATATTGATTTTATTGTTCAGCCAGACCAAAAGCCAATGCACGATGACGAGTGAATGGTATCCTTTATGCTACCCATCAAAAAGGGATTACAAGGCTTGGCTGTATCTAAGAGATCATGCCCAAGAAGTAGTCAATATTTGCGATGATTGCACAAAAGATTATATGGAATTAATGCAGAAACAGAACCGATGCGACCAGGCAAAGGCACAGAAACTAACTACGAATAGCAAAAAAATATGACAGATTATTCAGAAGTTTACATAGAGATTAACCAAGTTCTTAAAAGCTACTATAACCATGAAACAAAAAATAACCATGAAAGAGCTGCTCAAGCTGCAAATGAGATAGCTACATTAGCGGAGCATTTAAAATTCTTAGCAGAGGCCAAACTATGACTACATTTACTACAGAGGATAGGGTAGCCGTAGAGCAGGGTACGGATGCCTGGCATCAACTTAGGCTGGGCAAGGTTACTGCTAGTCGTATGGCAGATGTGCTATCTAAGGGGAAGTCTGGGGAGTCTGCAAGTCGTACCAAATATCGTACGGAATTGGTAGTCCAAAGGCTTACAGGGTTACCAAGCGAGTCTTTTACCAATGCTGCAATGGAATGGGGTACACAAACTGAGCCAATGGCTAGAGTGGCGTATGAGGTTGCAAAAGGGAACTTTGTGGAACAAGTAGCTTTTATGGATCATCCTACAATTGAGTGGTTTGGATGCAGCCCAGATGGACTTGTGGGGAATGGTTTGATTGAGATTAAGTGTCCCAATAGTAGCACCCATATAGATTATTTGATGGATGGCAAACCGCCAGCAAAGTATATCCCTCAGATGCAATGCCAGATGGCTGTAACAGGGTCTAGGTGGTGCGATTTCGTATCGTTTGACCCTAGGCTACCAGATGACTTGCAACTGTTTGTAGTGCGCCTTGAAAGGGATGAGGAGTATATCAAGGCAATGGAAGTAGAAGTAGAGAAGTTCTTAAGCGAGGTCGAAGATACATTAACTAAATTGAAAGCGAGAAAAAATGGCCTATGAAATGAAAGATGGCAACTTTAGCCTATTCAAGAATAATCGTAAGGAAAAAGAAACACATCCTGATTATGCTGGATCAATAATGATTAACGGCAAAGAGCATTACCTTAACGCCTGGCTAAAAGATGGCAAGAATGGTAAGTTCTTTTCTGGATCAGTCGGCAAAGAGAAACCGCCAAAGGATAACTTTAAGCCTAGTGGTGGAGATGAGCTGCCAAAGAATACAATCGAGGATGACGAAGTACCATTTTAATTAACAGATGAGATCGGCATTAACCTTCACGAAGGAGAGCCAGCGCCCTACCGATTACGCTGGCAAACGCTTTGACCAAGCATTGCACGATAAGTATGATCCACCAGCTAGGAAAGCTGTATCCGAATGGATACAAATGAAGTGGGGATTAGAGTGTAGGGAAAACCCTAATGTGTATGGAGTAGATTTAATCGCCTACAGAGCAGGAAATCCAGTTGGCTTTGTTGAAGTTGAAGTACGGGGCTGGGCTTATTGCCACCATACCACCATTCATATAGCGCATCGTAAAGCAAAATTGTTTCTGCAAGATCGCCCTGTTCTATTTTTTGCACTAACTCACGACTTAAGTCATGCGTACTGGCTGAAAGCTGAGTTGGTGAAAAAGTGTCCATTGATAGAGGTCAATAATAGGGAAGTCCCTAGTGGGGAGTTCTTTTTTGATGTCCCTGTCAGTTGGTTTAAGTATGTTAATTTAACAGACCCATTTTAAGATAAATATAAAGCTCTTTCGTCTTTGCGCCTGTTTGTAAGGCCTTTTAATTCTTTACCACCAGCCTTATTCCACTTTAGAAACTCCTCGGCAGCAGACTCAAACTCGCCTCGATTGTGTTTCATGCGAAGGGTAGAATTTTGGAGATTACCGAGTCCAACATTGAAGGCGAAAGAAACAAGTGCGCCAAACCTACCAGCAGTAAGCCCATTAGGACATAATCGTCTAACTCCGCTTTCAAATGACTGTAAATCTTTAGTAAGTATTTCATCTACTTCCCCCATTGATAGAGTGCGATCCCAGCTATCAGGAATAGGCAATGCTTTACGCTCTGCCAATGGAACTCTAATGTGTGATTGGTCGATTACATGACCTACACCAACAGTCCAGATTAATGCTGGGCATTGGTATGGTCTAACTTTTACACCTTCATGGTGTTTAATCATGTCAATGACACGCTGATCTAAACTCATTTAGCTTTGAAGGCCTGCGATCCGAACCAAAAAGAAACAACGCTCGCCCAAATGATTTGTGTTTCGTTATCCCATAACATATCAAGGGCAATGCTGAAATCTACGCCAGTTTTAACAGCATAGTAAAAACCAAATATCTCTACAAAAGCAAACAAAAAGAATAATCCATAAGTAATAAATGAGCGAGTAAATGCTCTGGCATTAATAACCCATTGGCTTGCACCTTGACCAATAGCTATATCGTGGGCATAGAGCGACTCACGCTCTTTCTCAGCAGTTTGTATAGCAATTTGCTCAGTACGGATTTCCTCTACCTTAGCCTGGGCTATATAACCTTCCTTAAGCATCTCCATCTCACGCTCAGTTTGCATCTTAACTAATTCTAGTTCATGCGCCTTATCAGACTTATCTTGAAAATAGTCCATTAATTTTGGCAGACCGCCAGCTAAAAATGAAACAAGAGTAGTAAGCAAAGTAAACATATTAATACCTTAAATATAAGTAAATACCAAAGGCTATCCAAGTAGTTGCAACTACCCAAGCCCACATAAATAAATCAAAATTATCATTCATTTTTAAATTATTTAATACCCCAAGTTAAGTACCAGGCAATAAACGCAGCTACAAAGAAACACCAAAACTGTACCCTTCTTACTTCTTTCAAATCATGTCTATAAGCCTCATTAGACTTACGCTCCATGTTTTCAATATCTAGCTTAATCTTTAGCAACGCATCCCATTCTTTTGCACCATACTTTTTAACAAAATCTATCTTTAGATTTGCTTCTTCATCACTTATTTGTTTCTTATGTTTCCATGCCTGTAAAGCCTTGATTAACGCTCGTTCTTTCTTTAGCTCTGCTTCTCTTTCTGCGATCTTTCTTTCTCTTGCTCGTTCTTTGGCAACATCCACTCCATCTTGCTGTATGTTGCTAATAGACTGAGATAAGCCCTTGCTTGCAGTTCTGCTTGCTTCAAGGCTATTTGTAAGTCCTTTGACACCTTCAGTAATTCCGTAGTCCACATCATTTGCTCATAAAGTAATGTGTTACAAAACCTACCAAAGTAGAAAACGCAGAAACAATCATCATCCCAGCAAATAGACCGCCTTTGGATTTGTTGGCAAGAGCAAGCAATTCTTCCATACCAGCCTCTAACTTGTCTATCTTCTTTTCCATAGCATCTACTTGAGCCACAAGTTGTCCATACTTAAATAAGTCAATTTCAGCCATGATTTACTCGTAAAGAATGTTAATTGAACCAGCATCAAAAGTATCTGTGCCACCAGTAGTTGTAATGCGAACTATACTAAGAGTGCCAGCAAGTGCTTTGGAACAAGCTAATGGCAATGTAATTGCTGCATCTGATTGTGCAAAAACGCCTGAAGCAACCCACAAATTTGTTGATGAATTAAGTAACGATATAGTCATGCTTCCACTAACAGTAGTTGCCGCAGAATTATTATTTCTTAAACTAAACCCATCTGTATAGTTTGTTGTTCCAACAGCACTAGCAGTTATTGTTGAACTTGCACCTACATAACCACTTGTTTCTACACCGCCTGATGGCCCTATTTGAATTAAATAAGGACTAGCACTACTATTGGTAGAAACACCGCTTAACATTACAGTAATACGCTTTACCCAGCTAGGTATGCTAGTAAAGTCAATACTTGTTCCTGATGTAGAAGCTACGGCAGTACCACTATTTAAGGAAGTAGTAGAAATCCAATTTGTTCCATCTGATGTTAATACATTGCCGCTTGTGCTTGGTGATACTGTAGTTACAGCAGAAGTACCATTTCCAATCAGTACGCCTTTAGATGTATGAGTTGCTGCACCAGTACCACCTTGAGCTACAGTTAATGCAGTAGTTAAACCAGTTATTGATGTAATGTCTGAGTTTGCACCCTTAAGAGCAAAAGGGGCTGCTGCGCTAGTAGTTGCTCCCGTACCACCAGAAGCTACAGGCAAAGCAGTAGACATGACTACAGCACCAGTAAAGGTAGTAGCACCAGTATGTACAGATGTACCATTTACTACTAGGTTTCCACCTACAGTAAAGTTATCAGCAGATGCGCCTGTTTGTTGGTCTTTCAGTTGGCTCATTAACTCACGAATAGCATTGTTAATGCCAGATGGAGCGCAGCCTTCTGCAATGTTAATACTGTCTATATCTGTATTGTTAGCTGGAGTGCTATCAAATTCTGAAATCTTTGTCTTTGCCATTTTTTAGTCCAATAGAGAAGGAGCAACAACACCAGCACCTACTTGTTGTTGTAATGCTTGATTGCGTAAATATTCATCGAGTAATTTTAAACGATCTACGACCTGAGCCTGTCTTGCAGGGTCTATAGAATATAGATCTGGAGCTAGTGTTTCAGCAGTTCTACCACCTGGGCCTGTAACGGAGCGCAATAAATAATCCATGCCACCCTTTACAAGTCCTTTTTCTGCCATCTGTGGTACTAACTCTGTACTGCCCTCAAACTCTTTGGCTGCCTCTGTTCTGCGCTGAGTAGGGCTACCGCCTGTGATCTGAATGTCAGTAGAGCGAATAGCTTTTTCTCTGCCTAATTGCAGCTCTAAGTTTTTGAAAGCATCATCGCCAATTAATACTTTGATTTGATCTCGTTTCTCTGGTGATCCAAAGGTACGCTTGATTTGGTCTATACCATCTGCGCCTGATTGGATCTTGGTACGAATAGCATCATAAGCGCCAATAGCAAAACCATCTTTTTCTGCTGGGTTTAAACCATCGTAGGTCTTTTTGAGTGTGCGAGCATCAATATCAAAGAATCCTCTGCCATTTTCAATAGCATCAAATACTTGTGTTGGCCCACCAAACGCTTGTCTAGCTTGTTTGTATTCCGCAGGAGCTTGGCTATCTACTACGCCCATAAACTCTCCACGAACCTTTTTAAGAGAATTTACCTCATCCTTACCTAGACCAGATGCAGGAGTCTTGCTCCAGTTGATCTCATCGTCTATACCACGCTTAATGTAGTCAATGGTCTTAAGATCAAAGGTGTTACCTTCTGGCTTTAATGGTGCTAATGGGAAACCTTCTCTAGTAGCAATTCTGTTAGCTCTAGCGTATGCACTTTGGAACGCAGGGTCTAGCATAATATTGTCTATGGTTTTATTGCCAATAGATACAGGGCTTGCATAAGCAGCATCATACAAAGGTTTAGAGGCAGCGTTTCTTAACTTAATAATATCGTCTGCAATCTCCATTGGATCTTTGTTTACATTAAAGGCTTGCTGAAAGTCTGTAAGAATACGATTGCCTGCGCCTGACTTGCGCTCCTCTGCCAAGTTCTCAGCTACCACTCTTGCACCAGGATAGCTTGCAACAGTTTCGCCTAGTTGCTTAGTAGCCTTACCACCAAACTCCATAATAGTTTCTGGCTTATATCCTGATAATCTGATCTGATCCATTGCAGTCTTGATCTCTGGCAATGTAAGGCTATCTCTTTGTAGGGCTTGGATAATCTTGGTATCTGCTTTGCGCTGTACAGCATCGCCACTCATGCCAAAGAAATCAGCAGTTTTACCTGTAATGTTTCTAACAATAGGAATGTCTTTTGTAGCCTCAACAATAGTTTTAGCTAAATCAGGGATGCCTAGTTTTTCAGCAACAGCCTTAGTAGCACCAGTTCCAGCCTTCATACCAGCAAGAACAACAGGAGCTAATACTGCGCCTTGGACTGCGCCCTTTTCTGCTCCAGCCATTCTTTCGCCTTCTTGAGCAGTACCAGCACCAGTTAATCCACCACCAATAGCACCAGCTCCAGATGTGCTTGCTACTGTGCTAAAACTAGATGGGATCTTAGATAATAGATTTGCAACTTGTGGGATTTTTCCAGCAGCCTGTACCGCAGTCTTGCCAGCAGCAAACGCTACAGGCAAGCTACCAGCGATCTCAGATGCCATAGCTTGATAAGGTTTTTCTGCCTCATATTCTTGTTTAGCAAACTGCACCGCAGCAAGGTTTTGCTCGTATGGTTTTTTGTTCTTAAGGGTCTTAATGACTGCCTCAAACTCATCACCAAAACCAAATGTTAAACCTTGAATACCAGCCTCAATATTTCCATAGGTAGATGTTGCGCCTTTGGCTTTAGAATAGTTTTCAGCAGCACCTTTAAAGCGAGATGCTGAATAACCTTCTGCATTTAAATATTGATTAATCTCTGCTGGTTTAACATCAGGATTAGCTAATAATTTATCTACATTACGAATAACTTTTTCAAACTTTTCGTATGCCATTACTCTAATCCTCTATCTTTTTTAAATTGATTCATATCGAATGGTACATAAGATTTACCAGCAGCAGTTTTCATTGCATTTTGAGTTACTTCTCTTGCTAATTGTTTTTGTGCAATTTTTTCTGGTCTATCGCCTGGTTGTGGGAAGTAAGTTTTAATCTCATCTTTCATCTCATCCGTACCAATAACTGCTCCAGATTCTTTACGCAGATTTGCACGAACCCAATTTTCTTGAGCTTGTTTGTATAACTGTTGCTGTACAGAACTTCCTACATTTTCTAAATATGAACCAATTAAAGGAACAGAACCAAGAGCTTGTGTTCTAGCAGTTGGATACATTGTGCCAACATCTTTTCCTGCTAATTGTTGTGTAGCTACTTTATTTTCTATATCTTTAGCCAACTGATTTGATAGCTCCATACGCTGTGCAAATCCAGCAGCCTTTTGCTCTGATTCAGTAGGTTTACCGCCTTCTGCTCTCCTTAATTCTCTTTCTGAAGCAGCAGCTTGTCTAGCATCCATTCTTTCGGCAGATGTAGCTTGACGGCTAACATAAGAATCTTCCATTCTTGCTAATGAATCTAAACGCTTATAAGCAGTTTCCTCATCAATTACGCCAGTTTTAAAACCTTGCTCTAGTTGTGATGCTAATGCTCTTACTTGTGGGCTTGTTGCTTGTGTATATGCAGCAAATGGGCTAGGAGCTTGTGCGCCACCCATCAATCCAGATTGGCGTAAAGATTTAGTGCTTTCAGCAATATCTTTAATAGCACCAAAGTTACCACTAGCTTGTAGCATAGGAATAATCTTAGCTAGATCGTAGTCATAGCCTACTAACTTTTGAGTATCAGGGCCTTGCATTACAGCAGGGCCAACTTCAGATGGAATAGCAGTTTGCATACCTGGTACTGTTTGGTACTTAGGAGTTGCTGCGCTTGCATATAACTGCTTTAACTGTTGTGCCTCTTTTTGCTTACGCACTAATTCTTGAACTTGAGTAGCCTTAAGCATATTCTGTAATGCAGAATCTACTTGACTTTGGTATCCAGTTTGAAACCCTTGTAGTGCCTCACCAAATCCACCGCCTTGTGGCATAAGAGATGGTGCGCCAGCTCTAGAAAATGCTGCGCCTGCGCTTAATAATCCAGATGCAAGTGCTTGGTTACGCAGAGATGACATATCATCTTCTGATAATAAGCCTTCATAATAGGATGGAATAATTGCCATGTTTGCCTCAGATTAAAGATATTCTAGGTTGTCTTGATTGCTGTCTGTCTTGCAATAAAGATAGTAGTGCAGTAGTTGTATCTACCGCTTGACCTCTACGCATCATTGCTTGCTGTTGAGCCATTCTGTTTTGCTCTGCTTGTTGGCTTTGCTCTTGCATCTTAGAACCACTTTGTCCTAATTGGCTAATTGCTTTTTGTTGAGCTTGTTTCTTTAACATATCTGTTAATGTTTGCCCAGATGCTTTTTGAGCTAGTCCTTCTTGTTTATATAAACCTTGCTCTGTATTGCCAAGTAATCTATCTAAGTAACTTGCATTGCCAGCATCTACGCCTTGGTATTGTGCAAGGCTATTAAGATATTCTGGCGTATAAGATGACATTGGTAATTGAAAAGCCTCTTGACCAGCCATTGCACCGCCATTACCACCCAAACCAAGGTTAGATAAAAGACTATTCATTCCACCAGAACCAATTGATCCCTCTGCGCCAGCAGCAGCACCAGCTCCTTCAGCAGCTCCAGCCCCAGCACCAGCTTCTCCTAATGCGCTTAAGGCAGCAGGGCCACCAAAGTATGCAGCTACTAATGCAGCAGGCGCACCCCATCCAGAATCGAATGGCATTTCACGCTTCATAAACTTATCAGTATCAGCTAAACCCCTGCCAAGCCCACCAAAAAGATCATCTAGGAAATTAAAGTTCATAATTATTTAAATGCACTATAAAGTTGTGCGCCTGTACCAGCAATGCCTAGTAAAGCACCTAAACCTTGTTGTCCTGGGTTAGAGTAAATAGGCTGTTGCGATGTAGAAATACCACCACTAGGTGCGCCATATACGCCACTTAAGAATGATTGAAGTTTTGCTTGTGGGAGATTTTGCTCGTAATTATAACGATTGATTTGGTCTTGCAATGCAGTCTGAGCATAACCTTCTCTGCCCTGTCCAATTGCTAGTAAACGCTGAATATCTCCGTAGTCTGCCTCTGCCATGCCAGGAGCAGCAGCCGTAGCAGCAGCTTGTCTTGCTCTTTCGTCTGAGTAATTCTGATAAGCTAGTTTGCCAGCAGTATCAGTAAGCGCATTAGCAAAAGTACCACCAGCACGATCTGTCAATTGACCATAAGCACCAGATCCATAGCGACCAGCACTAGAGGCTTTAGATGCTACATTCTGAATAGCATCATAATAGGATTGTTGAGCAGCCTTAGCAGCAGGATTAAATGCACCTTGAAAGAAGGGGTTTCCACCTAAGTATTGACCCTGTACATTAGCCAAGTTCTCAGCCTGCGCTGCTCTTAGTAATGGACTACCAGCCGTAGCTCGTTGCTCGCCTGCTTGTAATGCAGATAAGGTAGTTTCTGTAGGGCTAACATAGGTCTGACCTGGGAAGTAAGATGGGCCTTGTGTTTCGTATAGTTTTCTAGCTTCACCTAGACCAAACTCTACATAAGGCTTGAGCATTGGATCTATTTCGTTACGAGTAGTGGTTGTTCTCATGTCGGTTTGACCACCGCCACCACCGCCAAAAATGCCACCAACTGCGTTTGCTATGCCGCCCATATCAAATATCCTTTATCCATTTTCTAGGTCTAAACCCATATTTTCTTGCTATCACATCCCATCCTTTACGATGAGAGTCAAAAGTTACTGTACTTGCTCCACCAGCCTTAGCGATCTCTAATAGAGATTGCCAACAAGGATCAAGATTATGCTCAAAATAAGAACACCATATATGTAGATTATCGCCTTGGGGTTGCAGAACCGAAAAGCCTACTAATCGGTTGTCCTGCGAGAAAGCCCATAAAAGAGCTTTGTTATTGAAACATTCTACATATACATCCTCAGGAATCCACCCCTCAGAAGTCTTACTTAAAATCTTTAATAAACCTTTTCTAACATAATCCCAGTACAGCCTTAAATCCTCTGGTTTTACATAGAATTTTTGCATACCATAATTTTACCTACAATTGGTAGAAAAGTGGTAATTATCCAACTATTACATATCCATAAGTTTTACTAGCCGTTGAATTGGCAAAATGGGTAAGTGTTGCGCTGCCGTTTGTCTGTGCGCTGACATAAACATTATCTAAAGAATTAGGGGCTACATACTGCATAGTTGCTATAACTGATGGTGTTGCTGGTCTTGTTGGGCTAGATTCTGCTGGTGTTTGTTCTAATGAAAGGTTTGTATTTTCTGCTCTCCATACAATTTCAACATAATCATTTGCTGCAAGTTCTACAAAATAATTTATAGCTCCAATAACATGACCATAAATGCTTGCACTTTTTCTTGCTGGAACAGTAAATTTACTGTTTGATGCTGTAATATTAGTGCCGTTTTTTCTAAACCAAATATCTACATCGTGCTGTGCATTATCTTTATTTTCCATCTGTAAGCTGTATTGCAGATTATAGATACCAGCATTTCTTACATTTAAACGGCTACTATTAGATAAATAAACACCATTAGAAAAATCTGTAGTGTTAAATGTTATTGGGTATGCAACTGTAGTGCTTGCTGCTGTTTGATCTGTAGAGTCTTGAAAAGATCCATAAGGTGCAGTATCCGCAAAGGCAGCAGCCGATTTAGGCACTAGCAATATCATAGAATCTCTACTTATTCTAGGATCGCTAATAGTGGTAGTTGTTGCGTTTCCTGTGGCTAATGTAATAGATCCAGTATTGTTGGTCTTGCCATCCATCATGCCGTTTACGATTTCAGCTACAGCTCGTTGATCGCCACCAGTAGGGGGAAGTCTACGGAACATTATCTACCGCCCTGTTGCACTAACTCAATCTCTACACCAGCAGCCGTTTTCCAGTTATCTCCTGTAGGGGAAACCCTTACTCTATGGTATTTGCCACCAGAGCGCAGGGATGCCCTATTCTCGCTGTCTGCTGCTACGGCAGTACCAAAGCTAGGGACATCGCTTAACAAGACTCTAGAGGCTACAGAAACGCTTGCAGAGCCAGTATCTACCTTTGGCTTGGCTAACATAATGATTGATTGGTTTCCGTTTCCTAGATCGCCTGTAGTAACATAGCCAGACTTATTAGTCCCAGTAAAAGTAACAATTTTAGTATCTTTTACCCCTGCCAATACAAACTTACCACCAGCCCAAATACGGCTATCAAAAGAAGTGCTTATAGTATCCATATTCCCAAAGGTATCTAGGCCTTCTAAAGTTACGCCAGCCTGTGCCAATGTTGCTACATAAGTAGAAGTAGTGTCTGCTTCAGACCATTTTTTAGTTTGGAAGTTATAAATTATTAATCGTTTTTGGGCAAAGATGTCTGTGTATTGCCAAACAATTAGTTTACGAATGACATCTATACTTGCGCTCATCTTATCTATTTGAGATTGGTCGGCATAAGTAAAGAAATAGCGATCTACCTTTTCTGCTCCAATAGGCGTAACTGTCTGCCCATCGCACATATAAAAACCATCGTCAGCTAAAAAGAATACTAAATTACCGAATTGAACTATTGAATTTGCCTCATAGCACCCAATATTCCTAGCAATAGTATCAAACTGGAAGAATAGTGGCGCACCTACATAAGACATCCTAGAGATTGATTTTTCTAGCAAAATTAATCCATATTCACCACCAGTAATGCCACGAATATCTCCACCATCTGCAATGACTTGGCTATCAGATTGGCTTGTAGCACTAGGAGTCCAATCTGTTTCATCGTTTAAATCAGACCAATAAACAGTAGATTCTTCTCCTGATACATTGCCAGCCACAACAAAATCTCGTACTGTAGTTACAAATTTAGCAGTAGGAGCTGCGGCAGCTAGATCAGCAAATGCTGTAGAACTTGCTAAATTCCATACTTGTAATTTTCCTATTCCATTAGCAGCAATAAGTGATGGCCCGTATTGGGCAAAGTTCCAACGATTACTACCAGAATATCCACCAACTTTAGATACATCTGCCAATGCTAATGTAGATGAATTGTATTTAAACAGTTTAGTAAATCCACCAGCAAAAAGGGTAGTAGTTGAACCAAACTTAGTAGCAAATACATTGTTTAGGTTTTCACTTGCTGCGCCAGATAACTCTACCAACTCAGGAAATGGGCCATAGCCTACTGCCTGGGGAACAACATTGTAGGCATCCTGTATAGAACCAGTTATTCCAGCTTGGTCTGGTAGCCATTCGCCAAATTCTACTATTGAGGTAGCCATGTATTACTTCCCGTTGATTTATTAGTCCAATTGTTACTTGTAACGCTAGAAGGTGTCCAAGTATTGCTATCTACTGTTTTGTTTGTCCAATTGTTGCCTGTAACTGATGCAGCAGTCCATGTATTAGATCCTACGCCAGAGTTGCTCCATTCCTCACCAATTCGATACCCAATAACTACTATTGTACCGAGTCCATTTATAGATGAGTTAGCAGAAAATACTGCATTGCCAGTTACTAAAACTGTTCCCAATCCTATGATCGAGCCATCTCCACTAGCAGTAAAGTTTCCTAGCCCAGATATAGAGCCTACGCCATTTATAGATGCTATTCCTAACTGCTGTCTTATTCCTTCTGATACTATTGTTCCAACTCCGTTAATAGAGCCGCCACCCAATGCCATCCTAATGCCATCGCTAGATGTAGAACCAACTCCGTTGATTGATCCATTACCAGCAAATACCGCTATAGGATTACCGCTTATAGTTCCTATGCCATCAATTGATCCAGCACCATCTGTAGCTAATACATCTCCTACGCAATAATCGTATTCCCAATAACCATATACGACATATTGATCTTCAAAGGCCATTATGCGTCTACTGCACCAGCATAATCAGTAAATGTCTTTAATACTGCGTAGATTGCAGGGATTAAATCACCATCTAAGTCCTCAATCGCAATGTAATGAGCGTTTTCTTTAACAGTAGCCATGTTGCCATGTCTTGCTTCTTCGTTATAGTAAATAGCAACTTGAACTTGGATTTGGTCTTTTGTACCAAAGAAGTTGGTAATTCGTGCGTAGGCTTGTGGGGCTGGTACACCGAATTGAGTTTGAGTAAGTGATAGTTGTAGTGCCATGATTGCTCCTTAGTAAGTCATTTCTGTTGTACGGATTTGGCAAACTGTCCTGATAGTTGTTGCCGCTTGCCCTGTAAAAGTAACTCTTAAACCACCATTGGTAGTATCGGCTGTAACTGCAATAGCCCATGTTGCCGCCCCTACATCAGCATAAAGGGAAGTTACTGTAGGTGTCCCAACTAAAGCTGTAGTTCCTACTCCAGCACCTCGCTTGATTACACCTTCGATAGTCCAGCCTTTAGTATCTCCACCGCCAGTTACTCCTGATACCACTTCTCCAGTAAAGAAGTAAGCAGAGTTATTAGGTAGTATTACTTGATTTGTTCCGCTTGCGGCTGCAGTATCGCTTCTTAATGCAGTAGCTGTGGCATCGGTTGTTTGAACTCCAAGAACTAACAAAGCGGATTGAGAATGTCCTTGATTAGCTGAAATTGGAGCATTACAAGCTGGAAAAACATGGTTTCCAACAATGCTTCTTGCAGTTCCATAATTTCCAGCACCAATAAAACTTGCATACCCGTTAGCAGTATTTAAAACTCCACTTCCAATAAAAGCGTAAGTTCCACTTGCAGTATTTGCGTTTCCACAAACAATTGCAGAGCCTTGTCCTGATGCAGTTGCAGTTAACCCACCGCCAATAAAAGATGCTACGCCACTAGCTGTTTTTGCATTAAATCCACTTCCAAAAAATCCACCGCCACAAATTACAGAACCAGCACCTGAAGCGGTATTTTGCCCACCACCACCAACAAAACTCCAATCCCCACTAGCCACATTCCTATTAGCCGCAGTACCAGCATCACCACCACCACCGATAAATGAATAACTACCTGTAGCTTGGTTATTACCACCGCCTACTACTACTCCATGAGGAGTATAGAAAGATAGAGTGCTTGTAGATGAACCTGATGCTACTTGGGAAAGGGTAAGGCTTGTTCCTGATATGGCGGCTACATAGGTGTTTGGAAAGCTACTAATGCTTGTGCCAGTAATTAACTGCCCAACCTTGATGTTAGCGTTACTACCTGATAGCGTTACTGCTGTAGTTCCGTTCATGGTTGCGGATTGCGTAGTTACTGCTGAACCGCTAGTTCCGCTATTGGTATAACCAGTTCCAATAAAGTTCCAAAATCCTGCGGCTGTGTTTGAATAACCGCCAACAATAACTGAACCATAACCGCTTGCAGAATTAGAAAGTCCAGTTCCAACAAACGAAACTAGATTACTAGCAGAATTTGAGTTTCCACTAAAAACACCTGCGCCACCGTTACCGCTTACTGTATTTGATGTACCGCCCCCAATAACAGAATTTGCCCCACTTGCAACTTGACTAGCCGCACCTCTACTTGTCTGCCAATCAACAGCATTAGCACCCCTAGCATTACCACCTGCTGTAGTAGATGTAGTAGCTTGTGCTTGTAATGCGCCTGTTCCTGCTGGAGAAACATATAAAGCACCATTAGATTCAAGTCCTAGTCCTGCTACCCCACTAAATGATAGAGTAGGAGTTCCGTAGACTGCTGTAGTGGTTGTGGGGATGTAGGTGTTTAAAGTGCTACCAACTTCATATTGTGGTGCGGCAAGAATAATTGTTTTACTTGTTCCAGTAAATGAAAAATTAACTCCATCTTCTGACATAAATAAATAAAGAGTATTAGAACCAGCACTTGGAGTAATAGTAATAGAAACTCTATACCAACCATTTCCAGCGTTTGTTATTGAATATGATGTAGGGGCGGCAACAATATTTGAAGAAAATGTACCATTAGAAACATTAAAAAATGCTCCTCTACCAGCCAAACCATCATAAAGACCAATGTAATTTGAAGTTCCAACTTTTGCATAAACACTAAAAGTGTATGGAAGTGCAGATACAGTTACTGATTGGTATATTACATGAGTATCAGTAGCACTTGTTCCATCGTTTAAAAGAGAAGCTGTTGTACCACCAAAAGGGTCTGCTTGTGAACCTGTAAGCGTTACTCTTAAGGCAGACCATGTTGTTGTTAAGGAACTACTTTGTAATAATAAGTTTGTACCAGTACCTTTTAATACTTCTGTCTGTCCTGTAATAGTAGTAAATGTTCCTGCGGCTGGGGTAGTAGCACCTATAGTAGTGCCATTGATTGTGCCGCCTGTGATGGCAGCAGCAGTCTTTTCTACCTTGTCTGTATTAAGGTTATTAAAGTTAGCATCTACCTCTACATGAGATAAAGGACTTCCCTTACCACTTCTGGTAACTATAGTAGACATATTAAGCCAAAGTTACTGATACGCTAGATGTAGCAAACTTAAATACATCTCCACTTGCAATGGTTTTAGATGTAGTTAGTGCGCCATAGTAAAGCATATTGCCAGTTGTTAAGGCATCAAAGATTGCAAAATGGGTAATTGTTCCCCATGAGCCTGTAGCCTGGTCAAACTCAACAGCAGCAGCAGAGTTGGTCGTTACTCCGTTAGAAGGAGCAGCAAAGGTAATGGCCTTGCGAGCATAGCCTGTGCCAGTACACTCTGTGCCTGATCCTGCCTCTGTTGGATCAGAAGTAAACAACGCAGCATAGACTGTCGCTGGGGATGTAAAGGTAGTATTGCGTAGAGTAGCGTTAATTAATGCGTTCTCTAGGTAGTTTGAGATTGCAGACATAAAAATCCTATCGTGAGGTTAATTGCATTGTTAGTGGTACTCCAGCGTACTCTGAGCTTTCGTCTGATCCGTTAATATCAGAAGTAGCTCTATCGTATAAGGTAGCCCAAGTTTGCACTCTGGCATCGTTCATAAGATAAGGCTCTGCCTCTGCCAAGGATGCGTAAAGCAAGGCATCTGGGAAGTTAGCTAGATAAGCATTTGTAGCTACACTTGTAGATAATGGTGTTGGCTTGTAGTAATAAAGCATCTCTACAACATAAGCTGAATCTGGAGTTGGAGCAAATTGGATCTCCTCGCCAATGATTGTGTAGTACACAGGCAGACCAGACTCACCAGCTCTAGCATTACGAGAGAACAAAGAAGGCGATAAATAGCTAATAGTATTTCTTGGGTTGCCTTGGGTAAATATATCTCGCATCTCTAAGAAGTCTGTAGGCAAGCCAACAGTAGAATCTGCTGCTGTCATTGTTGCTGTAGCAACTTTAAGAGTTTGGCGAGTACGGATCTCTCTTGCCAGGCGAATCTCTGCAAAAGTAATAAAGTCAGGAATAACCGCAGTCAAATCTGATCGACCTAGATAGCTTGCTATAGAAGTCTTTAATTCTGTGTATGTTGCAAAGCCCATTAGGACACCTCAATATTATGCCAGCCGTATGTGTAATTACCTATATGGCCTATCTCCATTGAGAGATCGTGATCCACATAAGTATCTATTCCTGCATCTTTCGCTTTAATGCAAAAGTAAACATCTTCGCCTAATAACTTCCCATTGGGCAATTGCTCAAAGTAGAAGTAAGGCTTTTCTAGTTTCTTAAATGCTGAGTTTTTAATGAGAATGACACCGCATCCTATGGCATCTACCTTCTCTATTCCTTTTTTAACATTGGAATAAACAGGCAGCCAAGATACAGAACCATCTTCCTCATAGTTAATGTTTTTGGCAGTAGGCTTTACTGGCTCTGATCGAGTAGTAGCGTTTACGCCAACAATGTCTTTATTATGCTTTAAAAGCCGAACAAGCGCATCTTTTGGAAAGCGCATATCAGCATCTATAAACATTAGGTAATCGCAACGCTCATTAATAACAGAGTCTACTAACGCATTACGCTGATCGAATATTAGTGTACCTGTAGATGTATACAGATTAATATCGTGTTTCGTCTGTTTTGCTGTGTAATTAACTAATGCCGATAAGTCAAACGATGTGGATATTTCTACTTGCCCTCTTGCTGGAACGCAGATTCCTATCCTCATACTGTGCCACCCCTAGTACGGAATACTCTGTTGTCAGGGTTATTTAACCACTTTACTAAAGCCTTCTGGTCTAGTATGTGGTAGCCACGCATTATTCCTTCTTTGTTGAGAGTGTTAATAATTTCAGCAGGCAATGAAGCAATTTTATTTTTAGGGTCGTATACACTATCACCCCAGCCAGTTTTACCACTTCTAGCATTGAATTGTTCCTTTGTATGATCTGTGAAATCAGTTAAATCTACTTCAGATTTAATAACTATACCGCCATCACCATCTGCATAAGCAGTACGAATAACTCCATCTACTACACCGAGATTGCCTTTTTTGCCTAAATCAGACATACATTCTCCTAGAAAAGGGGATCAGTTTCCCAATCCCCTTATTCTACATTACTTATGACAGATCGAAAACACCGCCATGTGCAGCCTCGTTACGAACTTCCAAAGTGAACTCAGCCAAGATTTGTGTCTTTTCTGCATCACCAACACGAGCTAACTCGTTAGTTTGGAATGGGCGTAGGAAAGCTAATGCTGCATACTCAGGATCGAGAATGAGAGCATCACGAGTACGCATAAATCTGTCCGGAACTATACTCAAAATTCCGAAGTCGCTTTGATATAAATCGGCCCCCGCCAGGATGGTTGCTTGACCAGAAGTAGGCACTTGGTAACGCTGTGCTGCCAAACCAGTAAAGCCTGAAACTACTTGCTTTTGTGCTGGGCTAACAAACAAAGCTGAAGGTGTACCACCATTAGTGAATACAGATGCAATAACAGTCTTGAGCATTGCCTCTGTGAAAGTACGAGTTGTACCATCTGTACGAGTAGAAACACCAACTGTTACAGGGTCTACACCAGTAGTAGCAGTACCATTCTTGCTTGTGTTGCTCTTAATGTATGAGAGCAAAGCACCTAATGTACGAGCTGTTGTGGAGTTACCAGCAGATTGACCTTGGTTAGCTGTGATGATAGTTTCCATATCACGCTTGATTTCAGAAGAAATCTTAGCCAATTGATAAGCCTTCTCAGACTTACGACCAGCACGATCAACAGCCTCTAGAGTGCCAGAAACCATAACTGTCTTACCAACGATTTGAGTATAGTTACCCAAACGAGTTGTAGGAGAAACAGTAATGTCAGATGCCGTAGCCCCTTCAACTAAAGCATTAGCTGTGGTGTTACTCGCAAGCGAATCGGATTGCCATTCGTGATAAACAGCAGTAGCCTTAGTCTTGCCAATAGATGACATGATTGGGGTATCTGTTGGGGAGATAGAATAGATTACATCGGACAAATCTTCACGATTGCCGATTGATTGATATACCTGATATGTTGCCATGATTTAATTCCTTTAAATAAATTGTTCAAAAAGTTTAGCTGCATCAGCCTTCTTGCCTGTCTTTTGTAGGCGAGTAAACTGCTTTTTCATTTGTTCATTCTGGGAGCTGCCAGGATTGGAAGTTCCAGACTTTAATACCTTTGGCGCATCCTGTACTTTCTTGACGGCTGCACCCTTATTACCTGATAGCTTTTCGTACATCATTGCGTTGTATAGCGTCTTAACTGCTCTGGGGTCATATACCTGTGCTAGTTCTTGGTCGCTAAATCCGATTGATTTTGCATAAGTACGAATGTCCCTACGCACAATTTCAGCTTTAGCGGCATCCCTAAACTCTGGAATAGCCTCTTTCAGTTGCTCTGCTGCCTCTGCAAGATGTTTCTGTAATGCTTGCTGTCTGTCGGCATCCTGCTGTTTAGCAAGATTCTGTCTTTCAGCTTGTACGGCTTGAAGTTGCTTTTCCTTCTCACTACGCTCTGCTACCGCTATTGCATAGCCTATAGGATCGGTTTCCTTTAGTTCTTGCAAGTTCTCTACATTGCTTTGGCTTTGTAGAACACTCTCAATAGCCTCTAAGCGTTGTGCGTAAAGATCACGCATCTTCTTAGATTCTTCAACTAATCCTCTTTCAGCCTCTACGGCCTTACGAGTTTCAGCTAAAGCCTGAGTCTTTTTAGTATAGTCTGCTGTCCTACTGTATCCGCTTAAGAGTTCATCTTCTGAAACTTCGACTTCTTCATTGCCAACTTTGACTTTGAATGTCTTAGCTCTAGGAGCTTCTTCCTCATACTCTACAGTTTCTTCCGCATTTTCATCTTCGTAGGATTCGTCTGAATCCTGTACTTCAGTTTCAGTATCATCAGATTGCGATTGAGCTTGCGCTTTCTCCTCTGGTGTATCCATCATAGACAAAAATGCGTTAGCCGCATCACTTACTGTATTAACACTTCCCTCTACAGGATTGGTGTTTTCACTCATGTTGTTTACCTTTTAGGTGGTTATAAAATCTTCCAGCGTTTCTCTGCAATTTGCTTGTTATCAGCTAATGCTTGGATTGTCGCTATAAATTCATCCATCACTTTCAGTTTGAGAAAGTTCTTTTCTCGCACTTCTACATCATTTTCGTTACTGTCAAATATGTTGTTACGATACAACAGTTTTTGACTTTCGACAAGTTCTAGGAAGAACTCATCTGACAAATAGGCTCTAGCCCTCTCGGATTTGTTATAGGACATTAGGGATATTTGCCGTTGGTGATAGTTTTGCGCCTAGTTGCAAAGCCTTTAACTGAGCCTCATATTCAAACTCTTGTTTCTTAAGAGCCATAGTCATCTCAAACTCCTGCTGCTTAAGTGCAATCTGAGCCTCTGCCTTAACCTGGGAGATCTGAATATCATTCTGAGCCTTGGCGTTATCTGCTTCCATCTTGGCTTGCATCTGAGCTACATAAGCCTCCATTGCTGGATCTTGTTGCTGACCTTGCTGTTGGCTTTGCTGCGCCATTTGTTGCTCTTGCTCTGGGGTAATCTCTAGGAAAAACTCGTTAGAGTCCTTAAAGCCAGCAGCCTCAATAAAGCGACCTAATGTCTGTCTATAGTTTGTAAGGCTTACCAATGGATTGTTAATGCCTACAGTCTTAAGGATTTCCTCTTGCTTGCCTAGAACCATAGCGATCATAGCCATCTGCTCTTGCTTGTTTCCTGTGCCTAGACCGACATTGATAGAGATGTCAAAACCATTAGTCCACTCTCTAGGATCAATAGATACATACTTACCACGCAGACGCACAATACGCTCTTTGTCTTGATACTTGCAAAGCAATTGTAGAATCTTTTGGAATAGGTCTTTTACGCCTGTTTCAGCAAATACCCTAGCAATTAACTCAACTTTGCCTGCTGCGCTGTTCTGCATCATAGCAACGGCTGTAGCTGTGCTGTTCTGTAACACATCTGGATTAAGGCCGTTCATCTGGTCTGATACGCCAGTTCTCTTAGCTTGTACAGAATCCAAGTATTCCAGTAATGGGAATGATTGGTTAGCAGTTGGTGGTACTGTTAATGGGATGATGGCTTGGGTATTTTTCATACGCACAATGCCATTAGCTGTAACTGTCAGCAGATCATCTAGGTTTACTTGACCTTCTACCACGCCCATTCTTGGGCTATTAGTCATGTAGAGATTGTCTAGGATCTGACGAGTTACTGTAGATTTAATCAGTTGTATATCTACTGCTCGATCTGCCAGACTATGACCAAAGAACTTGTGTGGCATAGGGATAGGGCAAATAGAACAGAATGGCACGAAATCTACTTCCTCGTTATCTAGGATGTCTGTGCCAGCATAGGTAACTTTACGCAACTCAGCAATACCATCGCCATCAAAGTCTACTTTGATATAAGACTCGATTACCTCGATCTCTTGCATAGAGAAGTCTAGGCTTGCTTGATCGCTTGGCTGCTCGCCTTGATCGAACCTTGCCACATTCTCTTGGTTATAAGTTAAGTCTGCATAAGTAGGAAGGTTATCTACAATATCCTTGTCATATCCCATTGCAATTAACTCTGAGCGAGTAGCCAACTTTCTGTGGGCTACAAATGGCGCATCAGCAATAGTCCTAGCTTTCTTAGAGATTAAGAACTCCTCTGGTGGCACATTCTCTACAATTACTTTGCCAGTTTTCTTAGTCTTTTTGAGCTTAACATCATAAGAGAATATAGGTGGAATCATCATCCCCATTGGATCTATTCCTGCTGGGGCTACTTCTGTAGTCTTTTGATTTACTACTTCCACCTCTGGATCATTGAGAAGCATCGTTACTTCATCTTGTGTCAGATTTTGATACTTCTCTTTGCTGACATCAATCTTCTCATCCCAATAGACCTTAACGATTCCGTTCTTTTGCAAGAGCGCATCCTTAAACCAATTGTGCATAAGCAATACGCCATCGTTATCTCGGCTCATTACCCAATTGACATACTCTGTAGCCTGCTTTGCTTTTTCCTCATCGCCTGGGCCTTTAGGCTCAAAGCGCACAATCTCATCTGACTGAGTAAAGATACGCAATAGTTGTGGCAGCGCACCATCTACTACCTCGGCTACTTCGCCTGTAACGATCTGGCTACGACCTTCTACTTCATTGCCGTATTCATAACGATTGTAGTATTCAAGAGCTTTCCTACGATCATCTGTAGTTTCGCTCTCGATAAAGCCAATAGCGTTATCTATCTCGGCATCGAGTATGCCTTTTAGTGTGCCTTCATCCATTTATACGATCCACTTTGTGTTAATTTTAATTGGTTGCGACCAAGATGTAGTCTGCTCTAAGCCTAATGCCAAATAGCGAAAGGAGTCGCTAGAGTGCGATGCCCAGTCATGCAATGGCTTGTCATAGAACACATTACGCTTTTCGTCATACTCTCGCCTATAGTTTCGTAGGCAATCTAAACCCTGCTTTACCCTTGGCACATTAAACCAGCACTTAGGTAGTAATCTTCTAACTGCTTGTATGCCGTCATCTACTGCGAGCCTTGGTAGAACCTTGCAGTCCAATCCAGCCTCTCTTAGCACTTCTATTCTGCTCTTGCCTGTGCCTAGCTCTCTTACTTCCACATCATGCGGAAGGAGCTGCTCTGCCTTGTGCCAGTTGTTTTCTTTCAGCCATTCTACATACCAATCTAGACCTTGACCATGATTCTCTACATGATCCATCACTCTGAACTCTTGCCCTGCTATCTGCATTACAAAGATTGCAGTTGAGTCCCCAATTCCTAAGTCCCAGGCGCAGTATGTCTTGCATAGATCATCTCTGGTAATCTCGCACATCCGACCCTTTTCCTCTAGGTCGTTAATTAGCTTTCCGTAGTAGCTACCTTCTACAGCAGCATTGAATGAACACTCGTACTCTTGGTTGAATTTATCATCACCCATCTCTGCACGAGCATCTTTTAGTTCTACTTCTGAGATGATGCCTGTTTCACTTGCCTTAAACTCTACAAGACCCCAATCAGCGTTTAACTCTGCTCGATCTCTTAGGTCTTTAAAGTGGTTGTTTCCCTTTGGAGTCCCAATAAAAAGACATTTCCCGTTTCGGTCTGAAAGAGCTGGGCGAATGATCTCGTTCCATATCTTAGGGTTTTGATCGCCAATCTCGTCTAACACCACCATGTCAAAATATTGACCACGCAAACTGTCTGGGTTATCTGATCCGTATAGCTGGATTCTGCGACCCATAAAGTCTACTCGTAACTCTGCCACATTAATTGATGCACCTAATGGCCTTGTGTACTTACATAAATAGTCAAAAGCTACCCTCTTAGCCTGACCATAAGTCGGGGCTATATAGGCGTATCTAGGGGCTTCTTGCTCGTTTTCAAGGGCTGACTTGATAATGTGATTAAGTGCAGCCACAGTTTTGCCCATCCTACGATGAGCGACCCCAACAGTAAATCTATGTGCATCTACTACCTCATGTAGTTTTAACTGAGGCTCTCTAGGCTTGTAGGGTATTACTATTGTTCCCATGAAACTTTAATTACGCCACCATCTGCCCCAGATACTTCTAATGCGTTTGTTTCTTTCCATTGCGCCCTGGTCTTTAACCAAAAGATAGCAGCAGCCGTATTGCCGTTCTTAGCTTGCTGAAATAGGGTTTGACCAATAGAGGCGTTAGCATCTATACGACCATCTTCTAAATCCTTCTTGTAGTGCTTAACCAAAGTATCGTCTGATATATCTAGCTTGCCAGCAATATCTACATATTTAATCCCTACAGCACTAAGGCTTCGGACTAACTTTCTAGTTTCTTCGCTAGGGATATGTTCTACACCTTGCATATCATTCCTTTTCTAACTCCGAAAGTACGGCCTTTTTGCCTGTAAATTGCTCCCATCTACTAACAATAACATCACAATATTTAGGGTCTAGCTCCATAAGATTAGCGCATCTGCCTATTTTTTCAGCAGCAATCATTGTAGATCCTGATCCACCAAACAGATCTATAACTAAATCACCACCCTTACTAGAGTTAGTAATTGCTTTCTCTACAAGAGCTACAGGCTTAGGAGTTGTATGTCCGACCACTCGCTCTTTATCAAACTTCCATAAAGAAGTCTGCTTTCTATCTGAGTGCCAAGAATGAGAACCATTGTCCATCCATCCATAAAGGCATGGCTCATGTTGGCTTTGATAATCAGTTTGGCTCAATGTGAGGCTATTTTTAGCCCAAATAATCATAGAGCTAAAGTGAAAAAACTCTCTAAATACCTTGTGAAATACATCAGCGCATCTATCTGAATGAAAGCAATAGATTGATGCCCCTGATTTTGCTGTAGCAATATAGTTAGCAAATGCTCCTCTGAGCAGATCTTCTAACCCATCTCTAGAATCATTGTTGATTCCTTTGTAATCTACTCCATAAGGCGGGTCTGTAAAAACCATATCAGCCTTTTGCCCATCCATTAACTTATCTACCGCATCTATGCTTGTGCTATCACCGCACATCAACCTATGGTTGCCCAATATGTAGATGTCCCCTAGCTTTGTCTTAGGCTCGTCTGGCACATCAGGCACAGCATCTTCATCCGTTAGCCCTTTTGTTTCCTGTATGGGGTTTAGCAGGGCATCTAACTCATCAGGATCAAAACCTAACAAGGAAAGGTCTATATCGTCTTTTAAGTCTTGCAACTCTAGCGACAGCATAGATGTATCCCACCCAGAATTGAGTGCGATTCTATTATCTGCTAAAACATAGGCTTTTCTTTGTGATTCTGTAAGGTGTTCTAGCTGTATTACTGGCACTTTATCCATGCCTAGCTTTCTGGCTGCCATAAGCCTTCCATGCCCAGCAATGACTGAATTTTCTTTATCTACAAGAACAGGGTTGTTAAATCCAAACTCTTTTATAGATCCAGCTATCTGAGCTACTTGCTCATCTGAGTGTGTCCTGGCGTTTTTAGCGTAAGGAATCAGGGTTTCTACTGATCTCCACTCTATTTTTGTTGCTCCTAACATTCCATTCCCTTTGGGTTAATGGTTGATGATGTTGCTATTCTACAACACTTTTACCACTTTACCTTATTTGCCCAAAAGGCCGCACTCATCTTGCCCCTAGCTATGTTCTTAGCGTGTCTTGCTTTAAATGCTTTATTCCTTGCACTACCGTCTGGACTGCCTTTTTCGCCTTGCTGACCAAAACGAATTGTCTTTACTTGATCGCCATCTTTAGCTACTACTACATGGCTTTTAGTGGGATGGTTTGGAGTTCTTTTGGGCTTGTTGTACCCAGCTACACCTATGCGCTCAAATATCTTGGCAGCATCCCTAATTTTCATTTTTTATAACGAGCTTTTTTGGTAGCTTCGGAAATTGCGATTGCAATAGCCTGTTTAGGATTCTTAACTACCTTGCCACCCTTGCCAGAATGTAGAGTTCCTTCTTTGAACTCGCCCATTACCTTGCCGATCTTGGCTTGCTTTTTGCTCATCTTCATTTTTTAACCCCATAAAAGTAGAGATCTTTGGTAGCCTCTCCTATTCCAAATTCATAAGCAGAGAACATATCGTCTAGCTTAAATTGTTCTACAAAGTCTTGCTCTGTTAAGTTCTTGTAATAATCATTGCAGAATGGAGCATCTGCTGGGCTAGTGCGTTTAGTGCCATGCTCTGCTCTGCCTGTAGTGGCGCAGGACATTACGATTAAACCGCCAGGCTTTACCATTCTGTACATATTGGCGAATGTTGCTGCCCAATCAGGGTTATGCTCAAAGCATTCACAAGAGATTACTGTGTCAAATGTATTGTCTGGGGCTTTGTAGTCTTGCCCTGGGCATACAATATCTACGCCCCTTCCATGACCTAAGTCTATTCCAATGTAGTCGCATCCTGTAAAAAACTGCCTTACTGAGCCATTTATATCTAGGCTGCCTACTTCTAATACCTTGCAATTAGCAAAGTTATTAGGGAAAAAACCAGCTATTCCACTTACAAAATCAAACTGTTGCTGATGTGCCAATTACTTTTTGGCTTTCATTGGCTTGGCAGTCTTGGCTGCTTGCTTGAAATCTTTGGCTGTAGGAGCGTTTTTACTGCCTACTTTGTTCATTTTCTCGCCTGATCCAGCAGCGATACGCTTTCTTTTAGCGTTGATATTGGAATAAAGTCCAGTTTTCATTAATCGTCTGCCTTTTCTTCTGCTTCTTCCCAAGATTCGCAAACACGCAGATTATGGCAAATAAACTCATATTTATGGCAGAAACCACGCCCACCACCATTGCGATCAAGTTCGTTCTCAGGAACAACTTTCATTGCCTCTAATGCTTGAGTGCTATTGTCGAAATACTCGCAGTTAGCACAGAATCGGTTTGCTATTTCTTCTTCTGGCATACCCCAAAACTTAACTAATTTAGCCCAGAAATCGCCTGGGTTTGCAGGATCTTTAGGGCCTAGATGACGAGTTTCCATCAAGGCTTTGGTCATTGTGTCGTTGCCTGCCTTGGTAATTTCGTACTCAGACTCCTCTGCCATTGGTTCTTCTAAGAGTCCCATGCCTGATGGCATTGGCATTTCTTTTTTATTTTCTTTTGGAGCTAATAGTCCAATAGCGATTTTCATATTAACCCCAGAATTTAGGGCGAACTTGCCCAAGACAATTTTAACGCTTTTTTAATCAAACCACAACTTGTACAAGTCTGGCATTGAGTTTCTAATCCACGCCCTAGCCTCGCCATCATTCTTTTGGTGATCCATTCCTATAGTCTGGCTGCCAACATGGTGTACATAAGACCGACTAACATAATTGTTATATCCAGCAGCTCGGATCTCTAAACATTGAATATCGTCTGAATACCAGTTAATCGGTTTGTAATCTATCCAAGCCTCTCTAGAGATAATCCCAAATAAAGGAGAAAGTACATCACTTTGGAATATCTGATCTTCCTCTACAAATTTAATTCCATTGCGTACTTCGCCATTCCTAATATTCTGTAGCCCACGCACATAGTCCGATCTACTACATAACCAGCCTAGACTGTGGTTTTGAAGCAACACTTTATCTTCTATCAGCATATTAAAACTACTAGGGGTTAATACTATGTCATCGTTTGCCACAATAATCTCTGGGAACATCTCAAAAGCATATTGCACCGCATCATTATAAGATTCCCCATAATTAGTGCCGTTGTTTGGAAGATTGATAGTATTGTGCCTAGAACACTCTAGATCGCTCCCAGCAACGATAACTGTTACTTCCTTTGGCACATACTCATCTATTGATGCAAACAGCACAGGCAAGCATTTAGCGTGTTTTGTCGCTATTACTATGGCAAGATTGGCAAATGAATCGTTCATTCATTCCTTCGTTATAAGATTGTAGGATTCCGTCTTTAGTTGTTTTTCTGATCTTGCAACTTGTACAAATTCTGATGGTAATTTGACTTGGACTTCTTATCCAGTTCTTGCTGGAGTCGTTTTTTTGCATTGTATAAATCTGTTTCTAGTTTATGAGGCGTTGTTCTAGCATTATGCGCTAACTGGTTTAGCGAGGCATAAGGATGGCTGACATATCTCATTTTAAGCATTTGTCTTAACTGTAATGGTAAACCCTTAATTGCTTGCTCTATCAGATCTCCATCTACATGGTCTGGCTCGTAGTGTGGCTCTGGGTCTGCGTATAAATTACCCAGCTCTGGGACATAATTCTTTTCAAAACTACGACAAGTAGTTTCCACTTGTGGGCCAATAACTCCCCAAGTAACATACCAAGCCCAATTTTTTAGCCTCTGTTCCATGTTTGTCATTTAATTTTAATTAATTTATTGTATTATATTCAATATCTTATGGCAAAGGTAGATATGAAACGATCTAGTGCAGCAGATGAAAATTTTATAGAGTGTTGGAAAAGACTTGGCTCTCCTACTTTAGTATCAAAAGAACTAGGTATTAACCCTAGGAGCGCATTAAATAGACGAGCTGCGCTAGAGGCTCGCTATGACATTAAACTTCCAACTCATAACTCTATGAGAGATCCAAAAAAAGAAAAATTAAAAAAGATAGAACAGACTCCGCATAATGTACGCAGAGGAATAGATATAGATAAAGTTAAAAGAGTTATTGTATTTAGCGATGCTCACTTTACCGATACTACTACTACAGCATTTAAAGCCTTATTATTAATGATTGATACCTTTAAGCCAGAGGTAATTATTTGTAATGGGGATGCTTTTGATGGACAAGTTCTTAGTCGTTTTCCTTCTATAAATTACGATCAAAAACCTACAGTTTTAGAGGAGCTTAATGCTTGCCGTTATCATTTAGATGAGATAGAAAAACACAGACCAGCAGGATGCCGTTTGGTGTGGGTGCTGGGAAATCACGATATGAGGTATGAGGCTTGGCTTGTTAATAAAGTGCCTGAGTATTCTGGGGTAGATGGATTTAGCCTTAAGTACCATTTCCCTAATTGGGAAACTTGCTGGTCTTTTTGGATTGGTGAAGATACTGTTGTAAAGCATAGATACAAGGGTGGTCGTACTGCTGGATACTCTAACTTAATGGCTGCTGGAAATACAAACATTATCACAGGCCATACTCATGTTTTATGCGCCTCTCCTATAAGCAACTATCAAGGGACTTGGTGGGGGGTTCAAACTGGATGCTTAGCAAACCCACATAGCTCGACCTTTGAATACACAGAAGACTCACCCCTCGACTGGCGCTCTGGACTAGTGATGCTCTCATTCGATCAAGGCCGTATGCTAATGCCAGAGTTGATTATGGTTACAGATGAGCAAAATGGGGAGTTTGAGTTTAGGGGATGTATCAATAAGGTATGAAGATAACGCCTCTTATTCTTGAGAATCTTTATCTCTGTATGGCATCGTGTCATCCTATGCGTAACTGGGATCTGCCACCACCAGAGCTAATTACATTCAAGGTTACTAGAGAAAAAGATGCTATGGCTACTTATCGTTTTGACGATGAAATAGAAAAGCCACATATCATTACCATTAGCAGATTAAAGAATGAACATTTTGATACAGTTCAAAGAAGTTTAGCCCATGAAATTGTACACATGAGCTTTTGGAAAACAGGCGCATGGGATAAGCATGGCACAGCATTTAGAACTCGTACCAGGCAAGTAGCTAGGGAGTTTGGCTGGGATTCTCTAGAGTTGTAGGGCTGCCTTCGTTAGTTGCCAATAGCGACTTATACATCTTAGACTGATCTTCTAGATCTCTAATTAGTTTAACGACCCTAAACAATACTTCGTTCTCATACTGAGTTACTACCTTGCCTGTGTATAGGTCTACCAACTCATTAACAATTTTGTTAGTTTCGTTCATTTTGTATTTATAATCCCTTGCTCAAAAAATTCTCCAATGGTTTTACGATGAGCAGCCTCCCACATCTCGACCCTTTCTGCCTTTGAGAGTTTCGTGCCTTGATCGAGAGCCGAGTGGCAGCTAAAGCACAAGGACGCAATCCTATAATCCAAGGCTTTAAGTCCTCTACCTTTGCCATCTCTAAGCTGATTTGAATGTGCTGCGACAATAGTTCCATCTTGTATTCCGCAATGCTGGCATGGTAACTGTCTTGCTGCATCCAGTAGTTTTCTATTTCTGTACATTATCTAATGGCACGATCTATAGTGCGATTATTAGCGCTTTCTGTACGATATATTTCAATTTCTAATTCTTTTGCTTTTATTTGGTTGTAGTATAACTTTTCTTCGTATGCAGCATCCTCCAGCTCTGCTACTTTTGCGCTAAATCCTTTGCTTGCTTGAGCCTCCATTTCTTTACCAGATATGCTTGGTTGATTAGATGCAATCATCTGGACACTCTTTTCAGCCTTTATATAATGCTCTAGAGCAATTCTCCTTGAGTAGGCTTTTGCGTACTTGCTTGCGTTTTCAAAGATAAATTCTGCTGCTTGTTCTGGTTTGATCGCCATTGCTTCTCCATTTCGTCTTTTAATTTAAGTGTGGCTTCCCATCCACGCTTTTCTAATACTAAAGCTAGTTGTTTTCGTCTGGTAGCTATAGGCCATGTTAGTAGTTCTCTAGCCTCACATTCTTTACGCCATTCCTCGCTGCTCGTGTCCATCTAATCTTTCTTTTAACAATCTCCAGGCTGTTGCTGCACAAAGTGGGACTTGTCCGTTTCCAATGGCTTTAAGTCTGTCCACTCTGGCAACCACCCCATTAGCCACTCTACCCATGTTGGGTTCAGATTCCCACCAACCACATTCGGCAGTTGCGCTCCATAATTTTGTATTTTTCCTGATGCTGTAATTCTTTTCCCCATTTTCACAGCTCCCTTGTAATCCCTTGCTGCTGGAGTTGGAAAGTTCTTTTCTTTCTGAATAACGGCTGCTGTCAATCCATTTTGATGATTCTCTCTGATGTTGAGATTTGCTTTGTGTTCCGAACTTAATGGAGTCGGCCACATCTCTATTCTTTTCTTCAATGCTTTCCGACTGTTGCTGCCCCCATCTATCCCTGTTGTACAAGGAGTGTGAAAGAAATCTAGATTGTTCGGTACTTTTTCCAGCGATCCAAATTCGTTCTCTAAGATGGTTTGCGCCAACATCGGCTGCCGATAACACTCCCCATTCCGCATCGAACCCCATTTCGGCCAGATCTCCAAGGACAACTCCAAGTCCTCTAGAAGTGAGCATTGGGCTGTTTTCCACAAAGCAGTATTTTGGTCGTACTTCCCCAATAATTCTTGCCATATGTTTCCACATTGAACTTCTGCTTCCAGCAATTCCTTCTCCTTTGCCAGCAGAGCTAATGTCCTGACATGGAAATCCCCCAGATACGACATCAACAATTCCTTGCCAAGGTTTTCCGTCAAAGGTTTGCACATCATCCCATATCGGGAAAGTCGGGAGAATTTTGTCATTTTGTCTGGCGCACAATACGCTTGCTGGATATTCTTCCCATTCAACAGCACAGACTGTTCTCCATCCAAGCAGCTTGCCCCCAAGTATTCCTCCACCAGCGCCTGCGAAAAGAGCCAACTCATTCACATTTGCTCCTCAAGTTGCTTAATCTTTTGGCTGATCCTGGCTCGCCATTGTTGCCATCCTTCTCCAGCATACGCTTGAACGCCTATCTCTTGAGCTTTTTTCATTGTGAGTTCTTCTGAGCTATACCAAGGCAACTCAGGTCGTTTATTTACCTTTGGTTCTTCTATTACGATCTCATCCTCGAACCTATATTGGTTAAGCCAAGTCGTACAATGTGGCACATAATCTAGCTCTGTATTCTTTGCTTTCCAATATGCAATATGGTTTGGCAGAGCTTCTAATGCTTGCTCTCGCTCTGCTGGCGTTAGCTTATAAAAGCTACGATGCGCCATCCGTTTACTAACTTTCCTTGGGTACAAAGCCCAGAATGTTTCAAATAAATCTGACATTATTGCTCCTTCACGAGTAATAGACACCAACTACATAAAAAAAGACTGCTACAAATTCTACAATAAACAATGGTATATCCTCTTGGTATATACCAACTAACGCCCAGATTGCACTACCTATTAAACCAAAATGAAGGTTGATTGGGTAGAAATTTAATGAGGTGAGAAATATCCCGATCAAACACAGGATTGTCCCGATCCACTTTGCTACCTTCAGTCTGTTCCAGGCGTTTTCTTTCAGCAACTTCATTTAAAAAAATCTCCTTAAATTTTTTCATGTGTTCCTATGGTAGTGGTCTTTAGGGTTGTTAAGCATGGATTTACACAGCTCATCTATATTTTTAAACCATTGGATTACTTTCATGCCATCATGCGTATAGATTGTAAAACTCACTTCTCACTAGCCTTTTTTAGTATTGCTCTAGCAAAATATATAGGGTTAAATTCCCATTCGTCTAATCCACTTTTACAATAGGATGACTGATAAATATCAACTATTTCTTTATCTGTTAGCTCGTCTTGTATCTCTACAAACCCAGCAAAAGGTATTGGCTCTAGCATTTAGACTCCTAGGGTTTTATTACTACGCATGGCTAAAAGCTCTTTATCTAAGCCTTGCTCTGGCTTATAGGAAAGCAGCTCTAATCTATCAGATGTGCAACAGTCGCTACCTTTGTAGCAAGTGCCTGTAATAGCATCCATTATTAACCCTGTTTTATGCTCGTCTGTACCAAAGAACACAGGTGTACAGATAATCTCGCCAAGGTTAGTAGTTCCCCTGTAGAGAACTCTATTCTTTAGCCAATCGAGCTTAAGTGATTTCTTTTGCCAAGTAGGAAAACAACTGCTGGCATCGGCACATAGACCAGTCATGGATTTTCTAATTTCTCTCATAACTTAGATCTTAATCTACAAATCTACATAAATGCAAGTGTTTTATTTATTAAAGTTTCATGCAGTTTTATAGGTGGATATGTACACAAAATGGCTTAATTTGTACATATAGATATTGATATGTATACGCAATCAATATTTATAGGCACTAAGATGCCCATTTTTTTGTATAGATCTCCATAGCCTCTGCATAGCCACTAATTTTATTAACATCCATTGGTGTGCTAGTAAAGTGAGTAATCATTCTGTAGCCATCTTTTACGCAAAAGTTCTTTTTACCTTGTTTTGCCATTTGCTTGCAGATGTCTTGATCGTATAAATGAAAGCCTGGTATAGATTCGTCAAAGCGCACATCTTGGTAAGTAGCCAGCATAAGGCCGTCTAGGTGTAAGCAAAACTCCTTGCCATCGTTAAAGTAGAGTATTCCATTGCGAGAATCTACAACGCTACCAACGCATTGTCCTTCCCACCAAGGAGAGGCATCTGTCTGGCTGCCAATGATCCCTACCATGCCAATCTCATCTATGCAATAAGCTATCAGATTCATGCGTAATAGGATTGGATTGGTAACAATAAGATCGTGGTGAATAAAGCATTTAATTTTATTCTTAGCCTTGTCTATGCCTGTGTTATATCCCTCTGCAATAGACTTAGCGTTCTCTACAACAATCAACTCATCATCATCTTTTAAGATAAGAGATTGCGCCAAACATTTCTCAAATATCTTTTTATTGTGCGTACAAGTAATGTAGCTAATAGATTCCATAGTCTTAATTTATATATAAGTATTTATATATGTATATACATTGTATATACCTATGTATTAGTCTTTAGTAAGGTTACTGCTCTTTCGGTGAACGAACCTAGCCTACCTAGATTCGCCTTCATCTGCTCCATCGGAGTTACAGAACCCGCCAGACTTTCAAGGAGTAGGCTCTGGCTTCGCCACCTACTTTGTGCTGTTCCATCCTTTACCCCCAGTAGCACTATGATCCTAAGTCGCTGGTATGTCGTTAGAGCCTCCAACTTAGGAAATCGTATCTTACATCACATCTCAAACTCTTTGCAAGCCCATCTGCCATTAGGCTGCTTAAACCATCCTAAAACTAGGATCTTCCACCCAGACCGCACCAGCTCTGGGAGGTATTCTGATTCCGATATTTTCTTAATCCTAGATGACATATTGGATTTGCTAGTAATTTGGATGCCTACTGTTTCCCCATTACCAATAGCCAAGATGTCGAAAATGGAGAATAAGTCTTTCTTGCGCCTAGTGAAAGCGTTATAACTTTCTACTACATCGCATTTATAGCCCCTAGACTCCATAAGAGCGACTGTACGGCTGTTTTGACTAGCCAAGGTCGTTCTCTGTCAATCTACCTTCTGATGCCTCTATGATCGCTGTATGCCATTTCTTAGGGATGCCGTTCCGCATCTTCCAGGCATAGGCCGTTACATACTTGACCCCTATCTTTTCGCATAGGATCTTGATAGTCCCAAATTCGGTCATCAATTTGTCGAATGAACTATTCTGTGGCAGATTTACAACAGTATTCATATATGCTCCTTTGTAGAGATTTTATTCTACACCATCCTAAAACTGTGCAAAAAAGCAACACTCAAAAATATATTTGCAAATCTCTACATTTGTAGATTAATATTTATCCATGCAGCACTTTTCAACAACTCGTGAAGGGGTACAAAATGAACTACCAAGAAACTTTAGCTTTAGCAACAAAAGGTTTGCCAACAAATATTGATTACTCAAAATATTTAAAACAAACTAGCAAAAGCAATATGTACAGCAAACTTGATGCACAAAATTGGAGCTTTATTGCTAAAACAGTAGCTAAAAATTTATCTATTAAATAATTTAATACTCGTGAAGGAGTAGACATGAAAGATTTTATTTTAGGTGGCTTGTTAGGATTTGTAATCGTAGCTTTTGTAATTAGTGTCTATGGCTTTCGTATTGGTGTTTATACAATATGAGAGCTTTAGTCCTTATCCTAGCAATCTCTTTAGTGGGATGTGCGCCAATCCCAATCAAACGCTATAAGACCGATGTAGTAGATCAAACGCCTTGCTATAAGACTAATGATTGTCCTATGCAAAATCCCCCAGCGTTCTTGTTCTACAACAATTTTAACAATTCGTGGAGAAGATAAATGTACAACAACAATTCTTATTATGAAGCCCCATACGATGACCAGGCAGAGCAAGAGCAGTTGGATGAGCGCTTGTACGATGCAGTCAAGAATGACCCTGAGTTTGATCCTACAGACCTAGGTAACTTTGCTGAGGCTATTGGACAAGATGTAGACGATACAGATCTGCAAGAGTTTATTCGTGATTGTGTAGCAAAGAAAGATTGGGAAGCCCTAGGTCGTAAGCTGTATTACCATAGCTGGGCTTACATGGAAAAAGTAGCAGAGATCCGATTAACATAGTGAAGGAATAAAAATGTCAGTATTTATTAAATTAAACAAAGCAAGAATTAAACTACAAAACACAGAGCTTACAAAGTCTGGGCATAACAAGTTTGCTGGATACAAATATTTTGAGCTGGGGGATTTTTTGCCTACAGTTCAGAATATTTTTAGCGAATTAGGTCTTTGTGGGATAGTGTCGTATGGCGTAGATATAGCCAGCCTTACCATTGTAGATACAGAGGATAATAGCAACATTGTTATTACATCCCCAATGGGATCAGCAGCTCTAAAAGGATGCCATGAAGTGCAGAATATTGGCGCAGTAGAAACTTATCAGCGCAGATACTTATGGGTTACTGCAATGGAAATTGTAGAACACGATGCACTAGATTCTAGCGAAGGGGTAGACGAGTCTGGGGAGTTGAGCAAGCATATTAAGGGAATACAGGCAAGCCAAAGCCCTGCCGAACTCAAGGTGGCCTTTGCTCAATCTTACAAGAAATACAAGGGAAACGCTAAGTTTTTAGATGCTATCACTAACGCATACAACGACATGAAAGCCCAATTTAATGAAACTAGCACAGGAGCAGCCTGATAATGTTTGCTCCCCTTGTGGTAGCACCTGGGGAGTCCATAAACCAAAGGATCACCAATACAGGATATGGGTGGACAAATGCGATGTATGTTTAGATTTGAGAGCCGTATGCGATGCGTCAGAATTCGGTTATTTAAAGGAAGGCTGGGATGGACAGAAAGTGGTGTGTTAGTTGTCAAGTTCTACGACCAGCTAGTGATTTTAAGTTGGTAAAGATTAACAAAGTAAGCAGATGGAAATGTGGAGTTTGTTTAAAACGAGAGGCAGATAGAAAATATGGAAAATAACTTTATTTACACCCCTAGTTCTACAGATATAGAGATACGCTGGAGAAAGCAGCATGGCTATGTACCAGCTAGTGAGCAAGAGTTCTACAAGAAAAAGTGGGCAGATTTTAAAGCAGAATTTGCTCGTACTTTAGACGATCAGCCCAAAAAGCTAACGCCTAATGATGCAGCCGTTTATCAATGGAGAAAACGAAAGTGATTAATAAAAAGTGCCTTGAGGCTTTTAATAAGTTATCTGAGCCTGTATATCATCCACAAGAGTATTTTATGCTTGGATGGAACGCTGCGATAGATGCCTTATCTGCTGAGTTTTCTCGCAAATGGGAGATGAACGAATTAGAAGATATTGATTTTATTGTTCAGCCAGACCAAAAGCCAATGCACGATGACGAGTGAATGGTATCCTTTATGCTACCCATCAAAAAGGGATTACAAGGCTTGGCTGTATCTAAGAGATCATGCCCAAGAAGTAGTCAATATTTGCGATGATTGCACAAAAGATTATATGGAATTAATGCAGAAACAGAACCGATGCGACCAGGCAAAGGCACAGAAACTAACTACGAATAGCAAAAAAATATGACAGATTATTCAGAAGTTTACATAGAGATTAACCAAGTTCTTAAAAGCTACTATAACCATGAAACAAAAAATAACCATGAAAGAGCTGCTCAAGCTGCAAATGAGATAGCTACATTAGCGGAGCATTTAAAATTCTTAGCAGAGGCCAAACTATGACTACATTTACTACAGAGGATAGGGTAGCCGTAGAGCAGGGTACGGATGCCTGGCATCAACTTAGGCTGGGCAAGGTTACTGCTAGTCGTATGGCAGATGTGCTATCTAAGGGGAAGTCTGGGGAGTCTGCAAGTCGTACCAAATATCGTACGGAATTGGTAGTCCAAAGGCTTACAGGGTTACCAAGCGAGTCTTTTACCAATGCTGCAATGGAATGGGGTACACAAACTGAGCCAATGGCTAGAGTGGCGTATGAGGTTGCAAAAGGGAACTTTGTGGAACAAGTAGCTTTTATGGATCATCCTACAATTGAGTGGTTTGGATGCAGCCCAGATGGACTTGTGGGGAATGGTTTGATTGAGATTAAGTGTCCCAATAGTAGCACCCATATAGATTATTTGATGGATGGCAAACCGCCAGCAAAGTATATCCCTCAGATGCAATGCCAGATGGCTGTAACAGGGTCTAGGTGGTGCGATTTCGTATCGTTTGACCCTAGGCTACCAGATGACTTGCAACTGTTTGTAGTGCGCCTTGAAAGGGATGAGGAGTATATCAAGGCAATGGAAGTAGAAGTAGAGAAGTTCTTAAGCGAGGTCGAAGATACATTAACTAAATTGAAAGCGAGAAAAAATGGCCTATGAAATGAAA
>Ga0209088_10000227_pt1 | contig 41549 bp, 41 predicted proteins | sample S_140625_EF_Meta_FD_187324 | JGI IMG/M metagenome (GOLD analysis project Ga0209088, IMG submission 187324) | Freshwater microbial communities from Lake Simoncouche, Canada to study carbon cycling - S_140625_EF_MetaG (SPAdes) (version 2) | ecosystem: Environmental > Aquatic > Freshwater > Lake ... | reverse complement strand
GTGGAAGCCACCCAGCGCACCTTCAACACCATCCGCACCGGCCGGGCCAACCCCTCCCTGCTCGACAAGATCGTGGTCGAGTACTACGGCGCTGAAACCCAGCTCAAATCCCTCGCCACCATCTCCACCCCGGATTCCCAGACCATCCAGATCCAACCCTTTGATAGCGGCTCGATCCATTTGATCGAGAAGGCGATCGGCATGAGTGATCTTGGCCTGACCCCCAACAACGATGGCAAGGCCATCCGGATCAACATTCCACCGCTCACAGAAGACCGTCGCAAGGAGTTCTGCAAGCTGGCGGCCAAGTATGCCGAGGAGGGCAAAGTTGCTCTCCGCAACATCCGTCGAGATGGGATCGATAAAATTAAGAAACTGGAAAAGGAAGGCGACTATTCCGAAGACCAGAGCCGCGACGCCCAGGACAAGGTACAAAAACTCACCGACCGCTTCATCAACGAGCTCGAAAAACACCTGGCCGATAAGGAAGCCGACATCCTCAAGGTTTGAGCACCACGGCCTCCGCCGACGCCATCGTGGTGGGGGCCGGTCCGGCCGGAGCGGCGGCGGCATTTCACCTCGCCAGCTCAGGCCGTCGCGTCATCCTGCTGGAGCAGCAGGAGAGTCCCGGCCGGGCCAATCCCTGTGGTGGAGGCATGGCCGCCTCCGTGCAGCGCTGGTTCCCCTTCGACCTCTCCCCGGCCGTGGATCAGGTGATCCGCCGGGTGAGGTTCACCTGGGCCCTGGAGGACCCGGTTGGCGCCGAGCTTCCCGGCGATGCTCCCTTCTGGATCGTGCGCCGCCGGGTGCTCGACCCCTATCTGGCGGCAAAGGCCCAGGAGGCGGGAGCGGAACTGCGATGCGACAGCCGCGTCGAGGCCATCGGCAGGGAGGCGGGACTCTGGCAGGTGCGCCTGGCGGGCGGCGAAACCCTGAGGGCTCCGGGCCTCGTCGTGGCGGATGGATCCGGCTCTCGCCACGCCGGGGCGTTGGGCCTCGGCCCGCCGACCCCCCGCTTTGCCAGCACGGTGTCGGTGGAGGTGGATGGCCCGCTCGATGAAGCCGGTACGGCCCGCTTTGACTTCGGCCTGGTGCACCACGGCTTCTGCTGGGCCTTCCCGCGCCAGGGAGGCACGAGTATCGGGGTGGGCACCTTCATCGGCCAGCAGCCTGCCGACGCGGACACCGTTCTCGCGGCCCTACTCCCCAGCCTCGGACTCCCCCCCGACGCGGGCCAGCGCCGCTCCGGACGGCTGAGGGTCTGGAATGGCCACCATCCACTCCACGGGGACGGGGTGGTGGTGGCCGGGGATGCCGCCTCCCTCTGCGATCCCTTCCTGGCGGAAGGACTGCGTCCCTCCCTGATGAGCGGCAGCCGCGCAGGCCAGGCGCTGGCGGACTGGCTAAGGGGCGATATCCAAGCGCTGGCGGGCTACAGCGCCGCCATGCGCCACGATTGGGGCGACTCGATGGCCTGGGGGAAACGGATCGCCCAGGTGTTCTACCGGGTGCCGAAGGTGGGCTACCAGCTCGGCATCAAACGCCCCACCGCACCCCAACGGATCGCCCAGATCCTCTCGGGGGAGATGGGCTACGGCGACATCGCCCAGCGGGTCATCCGGCGGCTGCTCTTCCAGCGGGGCTGATCAGTTGCGGATGCAGTCCTTGAGATCCCTGAGGCGCTGATCGATCGAGCCGAGCAGCTCGATGGCGAACATGGGGGATTCCTGCACGGCGAAGAGAAACTTCTCGCGATTCATCACGAGCAGCCGGCAGGGGGTCACCGCCCGGGCATTGCCGTAACGGCGGTGATCATGGGTGACCAGGGCACCGGCGCCGAAGACATGGCCCGCCTGGATGGTCTCGTGGCCGCTTTCCCCGTTCCAGGAGAGCTCCACGGTGCCTTCGAGCAGGCCGAACATGCAGTCTCCCGACTCGCCGGAGCGGAAGATCAGATCACCGGGATCCACGTTGATCACCTCGCCGGTACTGGCGAGGGCGCGCATGGTGTCGAGGGAGTGCACGGTTAGGGAGTGCCAAGGGGGGTGGATCTGACGCAGCCGCGGCCCTACCGCGCTAGTGGGTTAGGGCCAGTGGCGCACCAAGTCCTCCTCGGACATCCGCGGGAACCAGACGGCCATCGTTGTCGGTGTCGAGGGCATCGAACACCGCATCGCTACCGAGCCACTCCTCGCGGGTGATGCAGCCATCGCCGTCGAGGTCGTTGAGGAGGAAGATCTCGTGAACCGCATGGGTGAAGGCCTCTCCCCCCTCCAGTTCAACCAGGCGGTGGGCCAGCTGGGCCTCAAGGGTCTCGATCGCCTTGCTGAAACCGCGGATGCCCTCATCCAGCTTCTCGCTGGCCATCGGATCGGCCGCCATCCGTTCAGCAAAGCTGGCCTGGTCGATGCTGATGCGGGCTTCGGTGCTACCGGGTGCGGTGGCATCCAGCTTGCGTATCAGCTCGCCTTCGGTGCTGCGCAACTGATCCATCAGGCCTGGCGAAATGGTGAGCAGGTCGCAACCGGCCAGTTCGATGATCTCATCGAGATTACGGAAGCTCGCTCCCATCACCTCGGTGCGATAGCCATAGGTCTTGAAGTAATTGAAGATCTGGGTCACGGAGATCACACCGGGATCCTCGGGGCCGGGATAGCTCTCGCGCCCGCTACTCTTTTTATACCAATCCAGAATTCGCCCCACGAAGGGGGAGATCAGCGTGACTCCGGCTTCAGCGCATGCCACCGCCTGGGCGAAACCGAACAGCAGGGTGAGATTGCAATGAATGCCATCCTTCTCAAGACGCTCGGCGGCGCAGATCCCCTCCCAGGTGGAGGCGATCTTGATCAGCACGCGCTCGCGTCCGATGCCGGCCTGTTCATAGAGACCGATCAATTTGTGGGCCTTGGCCACCGTGGCCTCGGTGTCATAGCTAAGGCGAGCATCCACCTCGGTGGACACCCGGCCGGGCACGATCTTGAGGATCTCCTTGCCGAAGGTGACGCTGATCTCATCGAGGGCCTCGTTCACCACCGCATCGGCCCCCGCCTCCCTGCCGATCACCTGCCGCGATTCCCGCAGGGAGCGATCGATCAGATCCTGATAGGCGGGGATCTGGGCGGCCGCCAGGATCAGTGATGGGTTGGTGGTGGCATCCCGGGGGGTGAACTGCCGGATGGCCTCAAGGTCACCGGTGTCGGCAACCACCACGGTCATGGCGGCCAGTTGGTCGAGCAGGTTGGCCATCGAATCGGCAGCTCCGTTGAAGGCGGATTGCCCGCAACCTAGCCAGCGCGAGCGCTGCTGGGTATAGCAATCAGCGGGCTGGTGCGGGTTTCGGCATGGCCGCAGCGACCGGTGCACTCGGCGGAATCTGCTCCAGCACCAGGAGAGCCTCCACGATCTGGCGCGCCACTGGCACCGCCACCGTGGCGCCGTAGGCATTGCCGCCCTGAGGTTCATCCACCACCACGAGCACCACGTAGCGGGGGTTCTCCACCGGCAGCACCGCCACGAAGCTGCAGATGCGGGCTCCGGGGATGTACACCCCGTTGAGGGCTTTCTGGGCCGTGCCGGTCTTGCCGCCGATCCGGTAGCCGGGGATCTGGAGACCCTTGCCGCTGCCCTTCTGAACCACCGTCTCCATCCAGTCGATCACCGTACGGGTCACCTTCGGATCGAGCAGCTGCACACCGGTCGGCGTGCCGTGGCTGGCCAAGGCATCACCGGATCGCAAACCACGGGTGATGTGGGGACTCACCAGGCGTCCGCCGTTGGCAAGCATGCCGTGAAGCTGGATCAGCTTGAGGGGCGTGAGCGAGAAGCCCTGGCCGAAGGCGGCTGTAGCCGGCTCAATCGCCCCGCCAGTGAAGTCGGAGCGGCTCTTCAGCTGACCCGCCACGGCCCCCGGCAGATCGGTATCGGGCACTTCATCGATGCCGAGGGTGTGCAGCCACTCCCAGTAGCGCTTGCGGTTGAGGTGCGCCATGGCCTGCACCATGCCCACGTTGCTCGACACCTGCAGCACCGTGGGAAAATCAATCTGACCATGGCCGCTGTGGTCGGCATTGAAGATCGGCCAACCGCCGATCGTGAGCTGACCTCCGTCGTAGACGCTGCCGTGGGCATCGATCGCCTTCTCCTGCAGGGCCAGGGCGAGGTTGATCGGTTTGAAGGTCGAGCCCGGTTCGTAGAGATCCTGCACCGACCATTCACGGAACAGGCCGGGATCGAATTTCCAGTAGGCGTTGGGTTCATAGGTGGGAGTGGAGGCCAGGGCCAGGAGTTCGCCGTTGCTGGCATCCAACACAAGGGCAGCCCCGCGCTTGGCACTCCACTGCTTGACCTGTTTGGCCAGGGCCTGCTGGGCCACCTGCTGAAGCCTGGCGTCCAAGGTGAGCTGAAGACGGAGGTCATCGCCGTAGAGGGAACCGGCCGCCAGCCCATCGGGCAGGGGGGTGCCGTCGGCGCCTCTCCTCAGGCTGAAACGGGTTTCCTGTCGCTGCAGATCCTGGTCACGGCTCAACTCCAGACCCGCCTGGGGCTTGCGCTCCAGATTGAGGAAGCCCACCACGTTGGCGAAGAGCCCTCCCTGGGGATACACCCTCTGGGGATAGGCCTCCAGGTCGAGGCCACTGATACCAAGCTTGCGGACCTGGGCTGCGGTTTCGGGATCGAGGTTGGTAGCCAGCTTCACACCGGTGGGACGCGACCCGATCAACTCGACCAAGCTGGCGCTAGGCCTGGCCAGCACCACCGCCAGCTTCCCGGCCACCTCGACCGGGGTGCGGACCAGCTGGGGGGGATCTCCGGGGAAATTGAAGTAGCGGGGGTGGACCCAGAGGGTGAAGCGTTCCTCATCGATAGCCACCAGCCGCCCCATCCGGTCGACCACGGTTCGCCGTTCACCGATCGGATCGATGGACTGGGTCTGAACGGAACGGGCACGGGCCAGCAAACGGTTTCCATCCACCAGCTGCAACCAGGCGAGCCGGCCAGCAAGCCCGGTGAGGGCTGCCGTAAGGAGCAGAAAAACCGTCAGCAACCGCTGGGGAGAACAGGTTTGCATCGCGACAACCCGATCTCCGGCGGGACGCGGACCCCGATCGTGACGACGGCGCAGATCGGTGGCTGGGCCCCCAGGCGAGTGGCGACGAGTGGACGCCCTTGCCATCAGTAGCCGGCCGGAATGGGCTGGCGCGGCAGGGCGGCCAGGAGCGAGAGGCCTTGGGACGAAGCGGTGGTGACTGGAGGAACCAGATGCAGCAGCTGCTGGCTGCTTGTGGGCACCAACTGGCCGGGGCGTCGCACGGCGGACAGGTGGTGCTGCTCCAGCAGGGCAGCCGACTCCTGCAGCTTCTGCTCCAGGGTGCGAGAGGCCTGCAACTGCGTGTAATTCCCTGCCCACACGCTCTGCCAGTGGATGCTGAGGGCACTCAACCCAACCACAGAAAGACCAAGACCCGTAAGCACTCCCGTGCTGATGCGATGCAGCCCGGCCAAAAGGGGAGATTGGCGCTCGACCCGCCGGGCGGAGAGGGAGCCCTGCAGAACTTGCAAGGACACGGCCCGTCGACCGCGACGGCCGGCCCGATCTTCACGGCCAGGGGAGCGGACCCGGGTGCTGTCCGTTGATGGCTCGGTGGAAAAGAGGGCGACCAAGAACGGATAAAGGCGCTGCGCAAGTGAACCACTCAACAACCCCAACGGCAAGCCGTGGCAGCCGCCCGTCAGCTCCCCAGCAAAAGAAGGTTCGCAAAGGTGAGGCCGTTCCAGAAGGCGTGCAGCAGCACACAGGACGCCAGGCGCCCCGAACGCAGGCGCAGCACCCCCAGACCGCTGCCCAGCAGGAAGAGGGGAATCCATTCACCGAGGCTGAGGTGGGCGGCCGCGAACAGGGCCGCACTCAGGACCACCGCCCCGGCGGGCCCGAGCCAAGTGCCGAGAACGGGCAGCAACACCCCGCGGAAGAGGATTTCCTCGAAGAGGGGCGCCACCACCACAGCGGTGATGGCAAAACAGGCCAGGGCCCAGGGATCGGAACCCTGGAGCACCAGTTCGAGCATCGGATTGCTGCCGCCGGGGTCACTCCAAAGGCTGTCCACAAGCCAGCCCCCGAGAGCGACCACTGGAAGCACCAGGAGCAGCATCTGCAAGGCCTGGCGGAGAGCCGTTGCCGGTGGTCGCCAGCCCCATTGAAGCCAGCCCCCGGCAGAAATCCCGCTGGCACCGCTGAGCATCCGCCAAAGTAAGAGCAGGGGCACCACCGTGAGGGCCAGGTAGAGCACCAGGACCTCGACTCCCTGGGCAAGGGCGGTCGATCCCATCGCATTCAGCAGGATGGCCTGCAAGGGCCGCTGAAGCAGTTGAGGCAGCAGCACTTCACCGATCAGCACGAAGCCACCGGCGATCAACAGCGTGGTGTCCACCAATCCCAGGGAAGGCCCTACGAGGGGTGGCGGTGATGCCAGCCGTCCCCGAACCAGCAGCCAGATCTCCCGGCCCAGGAGCAGCACGCCAGCCACGAGGAGGAGCGCCGGCATCAACGTGACCGCCAGAAGCCGCAACAGCAGGAGCTGGCGTCCGCGGAAGGCGGGGCACTGGTGATCCCGGCCACCGAGTTGCTCGCAGCTGAGCTGATGCACCAGCAGGGGCGCCCGCCAGGGCTCGAGAACCCGTATCTGGTCCGCCGGCGGCAGGCTGCCTCCCCGGAGTAGGGCTTCCAGGAGGGGGCGGCGGGGTGCCTCCACCATCGGAATCAACTCCCGCAACAAAGCCTCGGCACGGGCGGGATCCGACGGTCGTTCCAACAGGGCCAGCTTCAGCTTCTGCAGCGCCGGAGCCGGTGGATCCCCCCCATCAATCTGTTGGGCTAGCTGCTCCACCAACCGGGAGCGGGGGGCATCCCCGGCCACCAAACTGGTGAGCCTCGATGGGACCACATCGGCCACCAGGGTGGCCAGTTCGAGCTGGTGCAGATCGAGATCCCCGCCCACGGAGGGGCGCGTCAGGCTGCTGGCCAGGCCCTCAAACCAGAGAAGGGCGCTCAAAGACAGGCTCAGCAGGGCGAGCAGCACCTTCCAGGTCGGCGCTGGCGCTGGGGCCGGGGGGGAAAGGGGCGGGCCCGGTCGGGGTGGGTTCAACCGCAGCCTCATCGCGGAAGGTGGGGCGATTCTCCCGTGTCCCCTGCCGGGACGAGCAGGACAGGCCAGGGGCACCGGGCCGACGAAACCGCTCCCATACGATGGGACTCCCGTGGCGCCAGACCCGTGCCCCTCCGGATCCTGCTCGTACGCCATGGCCTGAGCAGTTTCAACAAGGAACGACGAATCCAGGGGCGCGACGACCTCTCCACCCTGTCCGAGGAGGGGGCCCAGCAGGCTCGCCGGGCCGGCGAGGCCCTGGGCGATGTGCCCCTCAAGGCGGTGTACAGCTCCCCCCTGCAGCGTGCCCGCCAGACGGCCGCCCTGCTGCTGGCGGCCCATGGTTCTCCCCAGGACCCGCACCACGTGGATGAACTCCTGGAAATCGACCTCGCCCCCTGGAGCGGCCTGCGGCGCGAGGACCTGCTGGTGCACGCCCCGGAACAGGAACGGCGCTGGCGGGAGGCTCCGGAAACGATGGAGCTTGAGCATCCCGACGGGAGGAAATACCACCCCCTTCTGGAACTGATGGACCAGGCCGGGCGCTTCGCCGATCGCCTCCTGGCCGACCATCAGGACAGTCTCGACGCATCTGGCACCGAGACGGTGCTGGTGGTGGCCCACAACGCCATCCTCCGCTGCCTGATGCTGCAGTTGCTGGGGCTGCCGGTGGGGCGCTTCCGCCGGCTTCGCCTCGACAACGCCGCCATCACGGTGCTCAACATCAGCCGCGCCGCCGCTGGTGAACTTAATGTGCAGATCGAGTCGCACAACGGCACGGCCCACCTCGAGGAGTCGCTGCCGCCGAAGGGCGCCGGCCCGCGCCTGCTGCTGGTGCGCCACGGCGAGACCGACTGGAATCGTCAGGGCCGATTCCAAGGGCAGATCGACATTCCTCTAAACGCCAACGGCCTCGCCCAGGCGGAAGCGGCCCGGATCTTTTTGGCGAATGTGCCGATCCAGCGGGCCTACACGAGCTCGATGGCGAGGCCCCGCCAGACGGCCGAGGTGATCCTGCGCTCCCACCCCGGCGTGCCCCTCACCAGCAGCCGCGGTCTGATGGAGATCGGCCATGGCCTCTGGGAGGGCTGCCTTGAGCGGGAGATCGCCGAAGGCTGGCCCCAGCTGCTGCACGACTGGAAACGGTCCCCGGAAACGGTGCAGATGCCCGAAGGGGAAACGGTCCAACAGGTGTGGGACCGGTCGCTGACCACCTGGAATCGCATCGTGGCGGGCCTCGATCCCGCCGAAACGGCCCTGGTGGTTGCCCACGATGCGGTGAACAAGACCATCCTGTGTGCCCTGCTCGGCCTCACCCCGGCCGACATCTGGGCCGTCAAACAGGGGAATGGGGGGGTCACGGTGATCGATTACCCCACCGGAGCGGCCGGTGACCCCGTGGTGGCATGCCTCAATCTCACCGGCCACCTCGGGGGAGTGCTGGACCGTACCGCCGCCGGGGCCCTCTGAACCTGCCGATGCCCGCCCCCCTTCTGCTCCTGCGGCAGGTGAACCTGCTGGAGGGCCCCAACAATCCCGAGCGACGGGCCGATGTGCTCCTGGAAGGGCAGCGGTTTCGCGAGATCCTTTCAACCCCTGCTGCTGGGGCGACGACCACCCAGGCCAGCCCGACGGACCTTCCGGGCCCCGTCGAACTGGAGGCCTCCCATCTCTGGCTGGGCCCGGCCCTTGTTGATCCCCACAGCGTTCTGGAGGATCCCTGGCTCGGCAGGGCTGAAACCCTCACCTCCCTGGCCCATGCGGCCCGCTCCGGGGGATACGGCACCGTGGCCCTGCTTCCCTGGGCCCGCCCCTGGCGCGACCGGCCGGAGAGCCTGATGCTCTCCTGGCCTAAGCCCCTGCGGCTTCTGCTGTGGGGCGCCTTCAGCCACGGGGGGGAGGACCGGGAGCTGGCCGTCCATGCCGACCAACTGGCCGCAGGAGCCTGCGGATTGGCGGGATCCGCCACCCTGCCGCCCCTGGCCCTGCTGGAGCGGGGCCTACGCCTGGGGGAGACAGGGCGCCACCCGGTGCTGGTGGCCCCGCGTGATCTCTCCCTCACCCAGCACGGGTTCGTGCGGGAGCGGGTGGAAGCGCTGCGGGGCGGATGGCCCGTGGACCCGGAGATCAGCGAACTCCTTCCCCTTCAGAGCCTGCTCACCCTCGCCGATGCCCTGCCGGATGCCTCCCTGCGGCTGATGAACCTGTCCACGGCCGAGGGGGTGGAGCAGCTGCGTCAGCGGAGGGGGGGGGAGCCCCAGGCCAGCGTGGGCTGGTGGCACCTCCTGGCCGACAGCGGCAGCCTGGATCCCGCCGCCGAAGGCTGGCGGATGGTGCCCTCCCTCGGAGGGCCCGCTGACCGGGCGGCCCTGATCGACGGGCTGGCGGACGGCACCCTCAGCGCCGTGGCCGTTCAACATGAGGCCCTCGACGCGGAGGAGCGCCTCCTGCCCCTCGACCAGCGCAGGCCTGGCCTGGCCGGCCATGGACTGGTGCTGCCCCTGCTCTGGGAGGCCCTGGTGGCCGAGGGAACCTGGAGTGCCCAGCAGTTGTGGCAGGTGTTGTGCTGGGGTCCCTGTGGCTTTCTGGATCTGCCGCCCTCCCGACTGGAGGCCGGCAGCAGCGACTGGATCCTGTTCGACCCTGGGGCGCCGGGAGGATTCGGTCCGGGCCAGGATCCATCCCTGGCCGCCAATCGTCCCGAACCACCCCAAGGGGAATTCCGGGGTCGCGTGGTGGCCTCAGGCCTCAGCGATCCGGAGGAGTGGCTGCTCCGAGTCCCCCCATCGAGCTGAAGGGAAAGAAGCGGTAGAAGGCCCGGCCAATGATCTCGTTGCGGGGTAGGAAGGGGCCCCCCGGCCAAAAACGGGAATCCCAGCTATTGCCGCGGTTATCGCCGAGCACCACAACGTGGCCCGGTGGAACGACCACGTTGAGGGTTCGGCAGGGACCCAGTCCCTGGGAATCCACCGGACAGGTGTTCCGGACATAGGGCTCCGCCAAGGCCTTGCCATCGATGCTCACCCGGCCACGGGGATCCACCACCAACCGTTCACCGGGAAGAGCCACCACCCGCTTAATGAAGGCGTCACAGGCCGGCTGCTCGAGCCCGGGGAGAGACCCGATCAGGGGAAGGTTCACAAGCAGGCACTGGAGGGGCCCGGCCCCGCTGCCCTGAGAGAGCAGCACAGGATCAAAGTGCTGGGGGGCGTGGAACACCACGATCTCGCCGCGGCGGGGCGCTCGGTTGCGGTACGTGAGCTTTTCGACCAGCAGCCGATCCTGAAGCTGCAGGCCGGGCAGCATCGAACCCGAGGGAATGTATCGAGCCTCCACCAGGAACTGACGGATCCCAAGGGCGATCGCCAGGGTGATCAGAACGCTGCGCCAGAACTCCCAGGGACTCTCACCGGAAGCTGGAGGACGGGGAAGATCTCCGGAGGGTGCGGGGGAATCGCCAGGCCCGGAATTCGCCGCGGAGGGATCTGGTATCAGAGGATCCGTGGGCGTCTTGGTTGGCGTCAAGGCACTCCTGCAGCGGTCAACGTTGTAGCCAGGCAGATTAGACGCACCTTGGGGATCCCTTCGATGGCCCGACCCCGCTGGCACCGGAGCCCATCGCCCCATGGCAGCCGCATCGGTCGGCTCTGGGACCGATCCGTGGCGCTCTGGGCGGCCCTGAATCTGGTCCTGGTGGGATTCGACATCACCTACGTCCCATTCCGCACCTTCTGGCTGCAGCGGAACCTCTATCCAATCCCCTCCGTGCCGCTGGTGGTGCCGCTCACCCTGCTGCCGGACATCACCCCGTGGGTGGATCCGATCAAGGGGATCGAACCCCACCGCGAGACCAGCACCTATCTGCGCCAGTTCCAGGCCCTGGATGGGGCGATGGCCCTGGGTTCCGGTCAGGGGCCGACCCTCAACACGACCCCGGCCCAGCGGGCCCTGCTGCAGCGCCAGCTGGAGGCCACCCTCCAGATGATCGACACCAACCCCTTTCAAGCCTCCGGAGCCAGCGGCACCCTGGAGAAGATCAAGGGACGGCTCCGCCAGCGGGCCAACCTTGACTCCGCCAAACAGGCCGCCGCAAGACTCCTGAGTCCCGCCTGGATGGCCAACCATCCCTGGAGCCAGGAACGGCGCTTCTGGAACGACCAGGTGCTGCCACTGGTGGCCACGAACTACTGGCGGTCGATCGATGAAAACGGTCGCCCCACCGACCACTTCTGGCGCATCGACCTGCTGCTGTTCCAAAGCGTCTTCGCCCTGGATATCCTGCTTCGCGCCGTGCGGCTGCGGCGCCGACTGCCCGGGCTGAGCTGGCGCGATGCCTTCCTAAGGCGCTGGATCGATTTGCCCCTCTTGCTCCCCTTTTGGCGCTGGCTGCGGGTGGCGCCGGTGCTCGAACGCCTGCAGACCAGCGGCCTGATCACCATCGAACCCCTTAGGGCGGTGGTGAGCCGGGGCGTGGTGGCCCTGCTGGCGGTGGAGTTGTTCGAGGTGCTGGCCCTCCAGCTGCTGGATGGCCTGCAGCAGGTGATCCGCTCGCCACGCTGGCCAGCCAGGATCCGATCCCTGCGGTCCCACCAGACGGTGGTGACCCATGAGCAGCGGGAGCTTGTGGAACTGATCCGGATCTGGGCCCCCCTGCTGCTGGTGCAAGTGGCGCCCCGGCTGGCGCCGGAGCTGGAGGGGGTGCTGGGTCACGCCCTCCAGCAGAGCCTCCAGACGGCGATCGTCCCCCCGCCCCTGCGCCAGCTCCAGCCGGTGCTGGCCGTGGAAAAAGGCTTCAGCCGCCAACTGGCGGGTGGGGTTGTGGACAGCCTGCTTGACCTGACCCGAAGCACGGGTGCACGCCTGGGGCAACGGGATGATGAACAGCTGGCTCTGCTGCAGCGCTTCGTGGACCGCTTCTGGGAAGAGCTGGCCATGGCCCTCGAAAGCGGCCCAGCCCTAGAGCGTTCCCAAGACCTGCTCAACGCCCTGATCGAGGACGTCAAGCGCACCTACCTGCGCCAGATCAGCCGTGCCGGCGTGGGGGTGTTGATCGAAGAGCTCGATCAGATCATCGTGCAGGGTGGCAAAACGCCTAAATCGATCACACCGCCGCCTCCGGACTGAGCAAGGCCTGCCACTCCTGCGGGCGGAAACCCGTGCAAATTCTGCCCTCTGACGTGATCAGGAAGGGACGCTTGATCAGCATGCCGTCGGCCGCCAGGGCATCGAGGGCAGCCCCATCATCCAGGGCCGCCACCCGCGCAGCCCCCAGGGCCCTGTAACGCTGGCCACTGGTGTTGAACAGGCGCGAGCGGGTTCCGAGCTGCCGCAGGGCCTCCCGCAGATCATCCCTGGAAGGGGGAGTCCGGGTGATATCGAGCACCTCAGCGCTGATGCCGTGCTCCGCCAACCAAGACAGGGCCTTGCGGCAGGTTCCGCAGGCCCCGTAGGAATAGACGCGAACGCTGCAGGCCAAGGGAATGGAGAGATCGGTCAAGGGTCAAGCGACAGGGCCTATCCCGTTCAGCCGCGACCCACCAGCGCCTTGAGGGCACCCACCAGGCTGTTGGAGCCCTTACCCACCCCTTCGGAGGGACGGGTGCGGACCGTGACATCACCGTTCACGGTGGTGCGGCAGCTGAGGCGGTAGCTGGCTGGGCGATCGGCGAGGTAAACCTCCTCCACATCGCTGCGGGGGGAGAGATTGCGGGCCCCCTCCAGAACTTCCACCACGCAGGTCCCGCACTGGCCAAGGCCACCGCAGTTGTTGAAGTTGTTGAGGCCCTTGTAGGGGTTGATGCCCGCGTCAAGGGCCGCCTTGCGCAGGTTGGCGCCCTCGATGCAACCCACCTGCTGGCCTTCCTGGTCAAAACGGATGGTGGGCACGGTTGGTCGGGGGATATGGGCGGAGGCCAACTTAATGCACACCCAACCCAGGCCTGCGACCGATGGCCCAGCTGCGCCATCGCGTGTTGGTGATCACGGCCCCAAGTGCGCCCCAACGATGGGCGCTGTCGGGGCGGGGATTCAGCCGGATGGGGGCTTGCCTACGATGGATTCCTTACGCGGTGGGTCCGTGGCTCAGATGGAGGCAACGGCTGGGTCAACCCTTGATTCAAGCGGGGAGGCAAGCTACGAACAGATCGTCACCCAACTGATACCCGGCTACGCCAGCCTCGCCCGGCTGGGGGTAGCCCTGCTGGCGGCCTCCCCCCTGGCCTCTGCTCAGGGAGCTTCCGTTCTGGTGGCCGGCTGCGGCAGCGGAGCGGAGTTGCTGGAGGCCCGCGCCCAGCGTCCCGACTGGCATCTCACCGGTCTGGATCCATCCGCCGCCATGCTCGATGTGGCCCGCGGACGGCTGGCGGAGGAACCCGGCATCGACTGGCAGCAGACCAGCGTGGAAAGCCTGGAAGCCCGGGCCCGATTCGACGGCGCCCTAGCCGTGCTGGTGCTTCAGGCCCTGCCCGACGATGGCAGCAAGCTCGCCTTTCTCACAGCCCTGGCCCGCAGCCTTCGCCCGGGCGGCCAGGTGGTGCTGGTGGATCTGATGCAGCCGGAACGCTCGCCGATCCAGCAGCAACTTGGGGAGGCCCGTCTGGGTTTCCAAAAAGCCAGTGGCTTCGACTCCACCAGCGCCGCCGAGGATCAGGGGACCCCGCCAACCGCAACAACGGATCTGACGAGCAACGATGCCCTGATGGGGGGCCTCACCACCGGTCTGCACCCGATCGGCCTCTCCCGGCTGGCCGCGTTGGTGGCAGCAGCCGGATTCGGTGATCCGGCCCCGGTCTACCAGGCCCTTGATGTCGAAGGTTTCCTGCTGCAGCGAAGGGATTAGGGGCAACCCGAGGCGGCCGCCTGAGTCCGTGCCAGCAGTTCCGGCACCGCCCCATGATCAAGCCAGCCGAGAATGGTGATGGGGCGACCCTCCAGACTCCGGTAGGTGCGGAAGAACTCCGTGACATCGGCCAACTGGGTGGGTGCAATCTGGGCGATGCTCGTAATCCGATCCTTGCGGGAATCGGCAACGGGCACGCAGAGCAACTTGCCGTCACGATGGCCACCATCCATCATGTCGAGGCAGCCGATCGGCCGGGCAAGAATGAGGCAACCCGCGAAGGTCGGTTCATCCATGATCACCATGGCATCGAGGGGTGAACCATCCTCGGCCAGGGTGCCCGGCACGAATCCGTAGTCGAAGGGATAGCGCACGGAGGAGTGCAGCACCCGATCAAGAACCATGACGCCGGTGCTGGGATCGAACTGATACTTATTGCGACTTCCTGCCGGAATCTCCACCAGAAGATTCACCAACCCCGGGGCTGGACAGGCCGGAAGAGTTGTGAGATCCATGGCCCTGACTGCTCTGAGGCAGCCTAGGCAGCCGTAAGCGGCTCGGATGATTGTCGCGGTCCAGAACCACGCTGGTCAGGGGAACGACCACCGTGATCAAGGCGATGGCCACCCCGCCGATCCAACCGAGGCCCTGCCCAAGCCCTTCGCTGAGATCCGGGGTGTTCTGCGGGAAACGCTCGATCGGAGCCCCCGGCTTCGCGCTAACGGCTTCGCCGTTGGTAACGAATTGGCGAAGCGCAGCAGATGGGGCCGCTAAGCAAAGATCTATTGAAAGTCGGTCGAGCTCCGGACTGGGAGGATCCTCGTCACCATTTCCGTCTCCGGGGGCTTCGGAGGGCGCTGGGGGCACGGAAGACAGGGAGGGTGCTGAGTCGGGAAGGAGAACAAGGCGCGCGCGGCGCCGACTGGGAACAGAATCCATGGGGTGGTGGAGCGCATCAGCTGCGGGCCACTGGAGCGGCAGGGGGGTGCCGTATTAAGAGAAGATCAGTCTGGCACCCCAGACCCGATCATGCAGCCGGTCTGGACTGATTGTGGAGTTGGCGGGGCGTGACGTGGGTGGTGGGTAGCCCGTCGAGGGCATCCAACCGCAGCCGAATGGCCCGCAGCTCCTCGAGGATGGAACCAAGGAGATGCTGGGTGGCGGTCGAGGGGGAGTTGAGCACCTCCACGGTCACCTCCTTGATCCGCAGCACATCCCGGGCGAATCGGGCCACCTCGTTGGGATGGAAAAGAAGGGGCTCCTTTTGATCGCTGCGGTATTCGGGGTTGAGCTTGCGGGGATTAAAAGGCGGATTGAGGTTGCGGGGATCCGTATTGGTGTAGCGATAGACCGAGGCCCGCGACCGGTTCAGACACTTCTGAACCTCCTCGATCATGACCAGCGATTCCTCAGTGGGACCACCCCCTTCCGACAGGGCTCCAATCACATCGCTGACCGACAGTGGGACGTGCCCCTGGCCAACCGGCTGTCCGTGGGACCCCAGGGGACCGGATTGGGCAGCACTGGGCTGGGAAAACATGGTCTGGTACAGGCTTTGCCGTCGTGGTTGGCGACCCTAGCAGAGGTTTTTGCACGCCCTTGTGATTGGAGGAACCTTCGCCCCTAGCCCATCAGGCTGGGGTGGTAATCTCCGCCCGCCGGTTGGTGAATCCCAGGTCATGCGCGTCTCCTGCCTCATGCTGGTGACGTTGCGGGATGATCCGGCCGAAGCCGAAATTCCCTCCCACAAGTTGCTGCTGAGGGCTGGCTACATCCGCAGGCTGGGCTCGGGTATCTACGCCTACCTACCCCTGCTCTGGCGTGTGCTGCAGAAAATCTCCGCGATTGTGCGTCAGGAGATGGATGGCACAGGCGCCCTAGAAACCCTGTTGCCGCAGCTGCAGCCGGCAGATCTCTGGCAGCGCAGTGGCCGCTGGGCCGGCTACACGGCCGGCGAAGGCATCATGTTCCACCTAGAGGATCGCCAGGGCAGGGAACTGGGCCTCGGCCCCACCCACGAGGAGGTGATCACGGCCCTAGCGGCGGACCTGCTGCGTTCCTACCGGCAATTACCGGTGAATCTTTATCAGATTCAGACCAAGTTCCGCGATGAGATCCGCCCCCGCTTCGGTCTGATGCGGGGGCGCGAATTCATCATGAAGGACGCCTACTCCTTCCACGCCGACGAAGCCTCGCTGCGCCAGACCTATGCGGCCATGGACGGCGCCTACCGGCGTATCTTCCGCCGCTGCGGACTGAAGGCGGTGGCTGTGGAGGCCGACAGCGGTGCGATCGGCGGCTCCGCAAGCCAGGAGTTCATGGTCACCGCTGACGCGGGCGAGGACCTGATCCTCACCAGCGCCGACGGCAGCTATGCCGCCAATCAGGAGCGCGCGGTTTCGCTTCCCCCCGAGACGGCGGACCTGCCGGGAGGGCTGCGGGCAGGCGGGGCCGGCGAGCGCCTGGCCACCCCGGGCCAGACCACGATCGAGCAGCTGGTGGGCGCCCATGGATTCGAGGCCAGCCAGCTCGTCAAAGTGCTCCTGCTTCTGGCTCGCTTCGAGGATGGTCTCCGCCAGCCCCTGCTGATCAGCCTGAGAGGTGACCAACAACTTAACGATGTGAAACTGGCCAACGCGGTTTCGGCCCGACTGGCCGCCGACCATGGCGTTCTGCTGGGGATCGATCCGCTCAGCCCTGAGCTGGTGGCTGAGCTGAAGCGCAGCGAGGGCCTGGCCATCGATCTGGCCGCCATCCCCCTGGGATACCTGGGACCGGACCTCGGGGATGCCGTACTGGCCGCCACCGCTCAGACAAGCGGCACCCATCCAGTCGCGGCCAAGCTCGCCTCCACTGCCTCCAGTTCGCCTTCCCCCAGCCTGGCGAGACACTTCCTGCGCCTTAGCGACCCCACCGCCGCCGACCTGCCAGCTTTTGTTTGTGGCGCCAACCAGGTGGATCAGCATCGAATCGGCGCAGGCTGGGCTGGGCTGGGATTGCGTCCCGAGGTGGTGGATCTGCGGGCCGCCCAGCCCGGAGACCGCTGCCTGCACGACCCCAATCAGACCCTGGCGGCAGCCCGCGGCATCGAAGTGGGTCACATCTTCCAGTTGGGCAGGAAATACTCCGATGCGATGGAGGCGCGCTTCACCAACGACCAAGGTGTTGAGGAGAGCCTCTGGATGGGGTGCTACGGCATCGGGGTGTCCCGGCTGGCCCAGGCGGCGGTGGAACAGAACCACGATGCCAACGGCATCTGCTGGCCCCTGGCGATCGCCCCCTTCGAGGTGATCGTCGTGAGCGCCAGCGCCCAGGACCCCCTGCAAGTGAGCCTCGCCGAGGAGATCTACGGCCGCCTGCGCAGCGCCGGGGTCGATGCGCTTCTCGACGACCGCGATGAGCGTGCCGGCGTGAAGTTCAAGGATGCCGATCTGATCGGCATCCCCTGGCGTGTTGTGGTGGGTCGCGGCGCCGCCAATGGCCAGGTCGAAGTGGTGTGCCGTGACGACGGTCAACGGCGCGACCTGGCCATTGAAGCGGCCATCGACACCCTGCTGGAGGTGATCCCGGCGGCCCGCTCTGGATTGGAGAGCGGCGTCGAGGCCTGACATCGGCCCATCGGCCAGCCCCCCCCACGGGCTCGCCCGTAGAATCATCCGAATTCGCGCACGCATCGATGGCCGCCCTCCTGCCCCGGATCAGCAGCTGGGCCAGGCGCCTGGTCGACGGCCTGACGGCATCCGCCCTGCGACCCCTGCTGGCCCTCGGCCTCTGCCTGTGTCTGAGCCTCACCGCCTGCTCCGGAGCCGGTGGCGGCCTCACGGGCAATTACGTGGATGACACGGTGAGCGTGGCCCAGACCCTGCTGACCACCATTGCCATTCCCCAGGATGATCCGGCCCACGCCCAGGCCGAAACCGACGCCCGGCGCCTGATTACCGACTACATGGCGCGCTATCGGCCGCGCCGTGACGTGAACGGCCTTGGGTCCTTCACCACCATGCAGACCGCCCTGAACTCCCTGGCGGGTCATTACACGAACTACGCCAACCGCCCCCTGCCAGATGGCCTGCGCAGCCGCCTCGAGAAGGAACTGCAACGGGCTTCCACCAGCGTGGTTCGCGGCGCCTAAGGGTGGACGTCCGCCGGAAAGCCCCGCAACAAATTGCCGGTTTTTTTGACGAAGGGGCCGTCGATCTGAGAACCTGTCTGATTGTGCTTCCAAGCGGCTTCGGGCCGCTGTGTCCTTGGCCAACGTTGTCGTCATCGGTGCGCAGTGGGGTGACGAAGGGAAGGGGAAGATCACCGATCTGCTGAGCCGTTCCGCCGATGTGGTGGTGCGCTACCAGGGGGGCGTGAACGCCGGACACACGATCGTCGTTGATGACCGTGTCCTGAAACTCCACCTCATTCCCTCCGGAATTCTTTATCCAGATACCACCTGTCTGATCGGATCGGGCACGGTGGTGGATCCCAAGGTGATGCTGGGCGAACTCGACATGCTCCGCAGCTACGGGATTGAGATCTCGGGCCTGAAGCTTGCCGGCACCGCCCACGTGACCATGCCTTACCACCGCCTGCTGGATCAGGCGATGGAACAGCGCCGCGGCGACCGCCGCATCGGCACCACCGGCCGGGGCATCGGCCCCACCTACGCCGACAAATCCGAACGCAACGGCATCCGGGTGATCGACCTGCTCGATAGCGCGCGGCTGCGCGACCGGTTGCTGGGGCCCCTAGCCGAGAAGAACGACCTCCTGCAGAAGGTCTATGGACTCGATCCTCTCGACCCCGAAGCGGTGATCGCCGAGTACGCCGACTATGGCCAGCGGCTCGCACCCCACGTTGTGGATTGCACGCGCACCATCCACGAAGCCGCCCGGGCCCGCAAGAACATCCTCTTTGAGGGGGCCCAGGGCACCCTGCTCGACCTCGACCACGGCACCTATCCCTATGTGACCTCCTCCAACCCGGTGTCGGGAGGGGCCTGCATCGGTGCCGGCGTGGGCCCCACCCTGATCGACCGGGTGATCGGCGTGGCGAAGGCCTACACCACCCGCGTGGGTGAGGGTCCGTTCCCCACCGAACTGGAGGGCAGCCTCAACGACCACCTCTGTGACCGGGGGGGGGAATACGGCACCACCACGGGCCGCCGCCGGCGCTGCGGCTGGTTCGACGGCGTGATCGGCCGGTACGCGGTGCAGGTGAACGGCCTCGACTGCCTGGCGATCACCAAGCTCGATGTGCTCGATGAGCTCGATGAGATCCAGGTTTGTGTGGCCTACGAACTCGATGGCGAGCGGATCGAGTACTTCCCATCCAGCGCTGAGGATTTCGCCCGCTGCCACCCGATCTTCGAAACCCACCCCGGCTGGATGTGCTCCACCGCCGACTGCCGCAAACTGGAGGACCTTCCCGCCACCGCCCGCGCTTATCTCCGCTTCCTGGCCGAACTGATGGAGGTGCCGATCGCCATCGTGTCGCTGGGAGCCCAGCGCGACCAGACAATCGTGGTGGAGGATCCGATCCACGGTCCCAAGCGCGCCCTGCTCAGCGTCTGAGCGTCACCCGGCCGGGCAGTAGCGGGTGCCAGCCGTCGGGGCCATGGCCCCGGTCTCATGCCCTCCCTTTCTAATCTTCCGCACCCCTCCATCCCTGTGAGCTCCTCCCCCAAGACCCTCGATGTGGTCGGCATCGGCAACGCCATCGTGGACGTGCTGGTGCAGGCCGACGACGCGTTCCTCACCGACCACGGCCTCAGCAAGGGCAGCATGGCCCTGGTAGACGAGCAGCAGGCCGAACGCCTCTACGCCAGCGTCGGACCGGGCCTCGAAACCTCCGGTGGATCGGCGGCCAACACCCTGGCCGGCATTGCCCAGCTCGGGGGCCGGGCCGGCTTCATCGGCCGGGTGCGCAACGACCAGCTGGGGGCGATCTTCGCCCACGACATCCGGTCGGTGGGAGCGCGCTTCGACACCCCCGCCGCCGAGAGCGGCCCCTCCACGGCCCGTTGCCTGATCCTGGTCACCCCGGATGCCCAGCGCACCATGTGCACCTACCTGGGGGCCTCGGTGGGGCTGGATCCGGCGGACCTGGATCTGGACCTGGTGCGCCAGGCCGAGGTTCTTTATTTGGAGGGTTACCTGTGGGACAGCGAGGAGGCCAAACGGGCTTTCCTCGCCGCGGCCGAGGTGGTGCGCGCCAGCGGCGGCCAGGTGGCCCTCTCTCTCTCCGATGGCTTCTGCGTGGATCGCCATCGCGCCAGCTTCCAGGACCTGGTGGATGGCCATGTGGATGTGCTCTTCGCCAATGAGTCGGAGATCTGCTCCCTCTACGAGGCGGATTCCTTCGAAGCCGCCGCCGACCAGGTGCGGGGGCGCTGCCGGGTGGCTGCCCTCACCCGCAGTGAGCTGGGCTCGGTGGTGCTCAGCGGCGAAGACACCCTTGTGATTCCGCCCTACCGACTTGGCGCGCTGGTGGATACCACCGGGGCTGGCGATCTCTATGCGGCAGGCTTCCTCTACGGCTACACCCGCGGCGAAAGCCTGGAGCGTTGCGGTCGCCTGGGATCTCTTTGCGCAGGCCAGGTGGTGACCCAGCTTGGCCCCAGACCCCAGGCCTCCCTTCCGGATCTGGTGGCCACCCACCTGGGCTGAAATCAGGCAGACCGGCTCCTAACCCAGCTGCTCCCCCAGCCAAAGGCCATAGTCCCCGCGGCTGCTGCCGGCGAGCACGATCCATTCCGGAGTCTGGTAGCCATGCAGAGCCTGGAGGGCCCGATGGAGTTCGGGGAGCTGCTCAGGCCCAGTCTTAAGCAGCAGTTTCACCTCATCGGCCGTTTCGATCGCCCCCTGCCATCGGTAGTGGGAGCGCACGGGCAGCACGCTCACGCAGGCCACCAGCCGCTGCTCCAGCAGGGCCCGGGCCAGGGCGTCGGCCCGCTGGGGGGTGGCCTCGGAGGTGAGCACCACGCAGACCGCGCGATCCACTGACGGGGGGTGCGCCTCCGTCGTGCCGTCAGCTGGTTCCATGCGTCTCGGCCCCTTGGCTCACCCCCCACTGTGGCGTCCCCAGGCGAACCAGCAGGCTCTCCATGCCGTGGCACTCCAGGCCCGGCGGTTCAGGAGGCCGCTCCAGCAGCAGCAGGGGCAAGCCGGATTCGGCGGTCAGCGTATGCCAGAGGTGCTCCGTGACCCCACCAGAGCGGCGACAGAGCACCGCCTGAATGCCCCAGCGCCGGCACAGGGCCCGCTCGATCAGCCCCCCCGGGGAAGGACGAAGGCAGGCCACCCGATCGGCCGCCAGCCCGGCCGCCATCGCCTCGGCCAAAGCCCCGCTGCTCGGGAGGATGCGGGCATGGTGGCGCGCCCCGGGACTGTGGGCCACGGCGCTCGCCAGGTGGCGGGCGCCGATCGCCAGCAGGAGGGAACGCCCGGTCAGGGGAACGGTGATCAGGGCGCTCAGGTCCTCCAACAGGGTGGCCCCGCCGCAGGGGAGCACGGGCCTCTGGAAGCGCAGCAGGGGCTGGGCCCGCAGCCGGCAGGCCTCCGCAAGGTCGGCGCTGATGCGGCGGGCGAAGGGATGGGTGGCATCCACCACCCACGCCGGCCCCTCCCCCGCCGCCTCGGCCCGCGCTAGGGCTTCGGCCACGGCTTTCGTTCCGCCGATCGGGCCCACCGCCAGCTCCAGGGCCGGCGCCGCCGGATAGGAGCGGGCTGCCCCCTCGCTCACCACCCACACCCGAAGCCGCCATCCCCGCGCCAGCAGGGCCGTTGCCAGGGGGGGGCCCTCCCCTGTGCCGCTCAACAGCCAAATCCGGTTCCCCGGGTGGTGGGGTGGGCGGGTGTGCATCAGGATGGGCGCTCCAATCCGTGGGTACGGGCGTGAATCACTGCTTACTAGAGGTGGAGGTGCTGGAGGCACCCCAGATCCGCTACACCCAGGACAACCAGACCCCCGTGGCCGAGATGGGCGTCCGGTTCGATGGGCTGCGTCCTGATGACCCCCCGGGCCAGATCCGGGTGGTGGGCTGGGGCAGCCTGGCCCAGGATCTGCAGAACCGGGTTCAGGTCGGCCAGCGCCTGGTTTTGGAGGGGCGACTGCGGATGAACACCGTGAGCCGCCCGGACGGCGTGAAGGAGAAGCGGGCCGAATTCACCCTTTCCCGCCTCCATCCCTCGGGGGCAGCCCCCGCCGGAACACCGATCGCCGCGGAACCCCGGGGGATGGGCTCTCCCACCGCCGCGCCCGTGGTGCGGCGCGGCGCGGTCGCCGCCAGCGGCACCAGGCCTGCAGCGCCGGCCGCAACCCCGGCAGTACCAGCCGGCAAACCTGCCGAAACCGCCGCTCCGGTGTGGAACACCTCGCCGCTGGTGGCCGATCCCGAAGGGTTTGACGAGGAGGACGACATTCCCTTCTGAACCCCGACCGGCCGCAGGGATAGCAACAATCAGACCGTGCCAGAGCGTTCGGCCGCCTGATCGAGAAGCAGGCCCAGTTCCCGCTCCAGGGCGGCCAGGTCGAGCCTCCACTGGGGCCAGCGGCCTGCGTCGATCTGACGAAGCAGCCAGAGTCTGTCCTGGCGAAGCTGCCGGAGCAGATCGTCGGTGCTGAGGGTGGAGGGATCGGCTGCGCCACCCACCACCGCGGCTTCCGGAGGCGGCTGGGGCAAAGAGGAGTTCATGGTGGTTGGCAGTTGGTTGGCAGGTGATCAGCCGTTGTGCCCCATCCTGGCCCGCGCTGCAGGATCATGGGTCGATGCAAGCACTCTTCGCCTCGCGCCTGATCTCCCCGGGCAGTCTGGTCACCGTGGTGGGGGCCCTCCTCACCGTGGTGGGCTCGGTGGCCTATCTCAATGACAACGCCAACCTCAGCCTGCCCACGATTTTCTACGGCATTCCGATCCTGCTGGGTGGCCTGGCCCTGAAATCCTCGGAGCTCCCCCCTCCCCTTCGGATCTCCCCCCCCCAGGCCCTGCGGGAGCTGCGGCAAAAGCCTGAGAACCAGCCCCTCAGCCGCCTTCTCACCGACGTGAACCGCTGGCGCTATGGCCAGAAGGCCCACCTGGAGAGTTCCCTCGAAGCCCTCAAGCTCTGGGATGAGGACCACCCCCCCCAGCTGGTGACGGTGGAGGAACGGGACGAAGCCAACCGCTATGAACTCCTGCTCCGCTTCGACTGCCAGGGGGTTCCCTACCCGCGCTGGCAGGACATGGAGGGGAGGCTGGGTCGGTTCTTCGGACCCGGCTTGGGCTGCAGCATCAGCCAGCCGGCGCCTGGCCAGGTCGAGCTCAAGCTCTTCGCCGCCGGTGAAGATGGTTGAAGGCGATGGCTGCAGCGCCGCTGGCCGAGCCGCTGCCCCCCGCAGGGCGAGGCTGCCCATTCCCATTCCCAGCTCCCTCCCTCCCTTCCAGCCTTGAGCTCCGATCTCCTCGTCAGTCCGGAAGACACCCTGCGGGTGTCCGTCTTGAGTGAGGCCCTGCCTTATATCCAGCGCTTCTCTGGGGAACGGGTGGTGGTGAAGTACGGCGGCGCCGCCATGGTGCGGGAGGACCTGCGGGAGGCCGTGTTTCGCGACCTCGCCCTGCTGGCCTGCGTGGGCGTTCAGCCGGTGGTGGTCCACGGCGGGGGCCCCGAGATCAACCAGTGGCTCAAGCGACTGGCCATCGAACCCCAATTCAGCAACGGCCTGCGGGTCACCGACGCCGAGACCATGGATGTGGTCGAGATGGTGCTGGTCGGACGGGTCAACAAACAGATCGTCAATGGACTCAACCAGGTGGGCGGCCGGGCGGTGGGATTGTCCGGCAGCGACGGCAATCTTCTGCGGGCCCGCCCCTGGCAAGAGGGGGCCAACGGCCTGGTGGGTGAGGTGGAATCGGTGGACCCGAGTGTGCTGGCCCCTCTGCTCAGCCAGGGCTACATCCCGGTGATCTCCAGCGTGGCTCCCGATGCCTACGGGCAGGCCCACAACATCAATGCCGACACCGTGGCCGGCGAACTGGCCGCCTCCCTCCAGGCGGTGAAGCTGATCCTGCTCACCGACACCCCCGGCATCCTGCGCGATCGCCAGGATCCCAGCTCCCTGATCCGCCAGCTGACCCTCTCGGAAGCCCGCGACCTGATCACCCAGGGGGTGGTGGACGGGGGCATGACCCCGAAGACCGAATGCTGCATCCGGGCCCTGGCCCAGGGGGTGGCTGCCGCCCACATCGTCGATGGTCGCCACCCCCATTCCCTGCTGCTCGAAGTGTTCACCGATGCGGGAATCGGCACCATGGTGGTGGGCCGGACGGCCACCACCAGGCTCTGATCCGTCGGGAACCCGGGATTGGCCGGCATGATCGACTCCAACAACCAGCCGGCGGAAGACCGGCTCACCCCATCCCTGGCGGCCGCCGGCCAGGCGATTGAGCGGGGCGACTACGGCAGGGTGGTGCGACTGCTGGAACCCCTTGCCGAGGAGCACCCGGCCCTCACCGCCGCGGGGGCTGAACTGCGGCTGTTGCTGGCCACGGCCCTGATGGGCCAGGGGCAGTGCGAAGCCGCGGCCGCTTGGTGCCGCAGCCTGCGGGCCTGCCAGGATCCGGACCTGCGGGCCCGGGGCAAGGCGTTGCAACTGGTGTTGGAGGCCCCCGCCCTGCAACGGCCCCGCGAGTGGTCGATCACGCTGCCGGATCAGCCCATCTCCGGCTCGCTGGAGTCGCTGGGGGCTAAGGGCCTCAGCCGGCGCCGCAGCAGAAAGGTTGAACCGCCACCACCGCCGCCGGTGGGACCGACCCAGGCCCCCCTGGGGTTCGCCGCCGTGGTGGCGGTGGTGCTCCTGCTGCTCTTGCTGGCCTCCCTGCTAGGGGGATGCGTGGAGATGCGGACCGATCTCCGCTTCGCCGGCCCAGGCCGTCTGCAGATCACCCATCAGCTACGAAGCAGCACGGGGCCCCCCACGCCCTGGCAACGAAGACTGGGCGCCAACCTGGAGCGGGAGGGCTTCCGCAGCCGCGAGGCCGGCGGCACGACGATCCTGCAGACGAGGGTCCTGCCGCTGGAGCAGGCCAGGGTGGCCCTGCTGGCCAGTGTGAGGGCGGCAGGAGAGGCGGCAGGGGAGTCCGTGGCGGAGCCCGGGCTCAAGGTGAGGGAGCGCAACTGGCTGGTGGGCGTGCGTCAGAGGGTCTGGCTGGATCTCGACCTGAGCGCGCTTCCCGCCTTGCCCGGCGTGGACCTCTCGATCGGCCTGGAGTCGGTGCGGGCATCCAGCGTGCGGCGTGCCGAACCAGAGCCGGTGCAGACCGGCCTGGGGGACAGGCTGATCTGGCCCTTGCGGGTCGGTTCCCTGAACCGGCTGGAACTCCGCTGCTGGCGCTGGAGCCCGCTCGGGCTGGGGGGCTGCGCCATCGCCCTGCTCCTGCCCCTGGTGCTGGGCCTTCAGCGGCTGCGGCGCCAGCTGGGCTTCGGCCTTCCCGAACTTCCGGCCTGAACCGGTCCCCTCAGAGCTCCAGGGGGTCGGGATCGATCGCCAGGCTCACCCCCTTCGGCAGGGCGCCCTGCAGGTCGGCGCCAAGGGGAAGGGGTACGGCGGTGCCGGCTGGTCCATGCAACAACAGCTGCCAGCGACTGCGGCCAGCCACCCGGGCCACCGGGGCGGGGGCGGGGCCCACCAAGGCCCATCCCGCCTCCCGCAGGGGAGCGTCCAGCAGGCTGGCGAGGGTGGCGGCGGCGGTGGCCGTGGCGGCGGCGGATGGCCCCGCCAGACGCAACAGACAAGCCCGGCTGAAGGGCACCAGAGCGCCCCGCCGGCGCAGGTCGGCCTCCTCCTCCAGAAAGGCTCCATAGCGTCCATCCACCAGATGGCGGATCACCGGATGGTCGGGGCTGTAGGTCTGAACCAGCACCTCACCGGGGCGTTCACCCCGACCGGCCCGCCCGGCCAATTGCAGCAGCAGCTGCAGGCAGGTCTCGGAAGAGCGGAGGTCGGGGCGATGCAGCAGGCCATCGGCCGCCAGCACGGCCGCGAGGGTCACCCGGGGCAGGTCCATCCCCTTGGCCAGCATCTGGGTCCCCACCAGCACATCGGCCTCACCGGCGGCGAACCGGTCCAACAGGCGCCGGTGGCCATCGCGTCCCCGGGTGGTGTCGGCATCGAAGCGCAGCAGGCGCAGATCCCCGAGTTCCTCGGCCAGCTGCTCAACAACCCGCTGGGTCCCGGCACCGAAGGCCTTGAAGGCCGTCGAGCCGCAGTGGCCGCAGCGCTGAGCCGCCTCCTCGCGGTGGTCACACCAGTGGCAGCGCAGCCATTCCCGCCCGCTGGCCTGACGGTGCACCGTGAGGGCCACATCGCAGTGGGGACAGAGCACCGCCTCGCCGCAGCTCCGGCAGCTCAGAAAGGTTCGGTAGCCCCGCCGGGGCACCAGCACCACGCCCTGTTCCCCCCGTTCCGGCAGCTGGCGCAGACGCTCCATCAGGGGCCGACTGATCAGGCGACGGTGGCCCTCGGCCAGTTCATGGCGCATGTCCACCAGGCGCACCGGCGGCAGGGGGCGCCGGGCGATCCGCTCCGGAAGCTCGAGCAGGCGGGTATCCGCCGAGGGGCCCCGGCAGCGGAGCCAGGTTTCTAACGAGGGTGTGGCGCTGCCGAGCACCAGCCTGGCTCCCTCCAGGCGGGCCCGATGACGGGCCACATCGCGGGCGTGGTAACAGGGCATCGGCCGGTCTTGTTTGTAAGAGCCGTCGTGTTCCTCATCCAGCACGATCAGTCCGAGGTTGGTGATCGGCAGGAACACCGCGGACCGGGTCCCGACCGCCATCAGCGGCGTCCCGTCGGCCGCCTCCAGGCACCGGCGCCAGACCCGCACCCGCTCCGCCTCCCCCATGCCGCTGTGATACTCCACAACACCGGGGCCGAAGCGGGCCCGGCAGCGGTCGAGCAGCTGGGGGATCAGGCCGATCTCCGGAGCCAGGAGCAGGGCACTGCGGCCCGCGGCCCATTCGCGGCTGGCCGCCTGCAGGTAGACCTCGGTCTTGCCGGCCCCGGTCACGCCCCAGAGCAGAAGGGCGGAACCGCCGGGCGCGGCGGCGATGGCCTCGATGGCGTCGTTCTGGGCCGTCGTGCCCGGGCGGGAGAGCTCCAGGGCCAGCGACCCAGACCGATCGGCCCCGGCGACCTCGGCAGCGGCGACCGAACGTCGCCGGATCCAGCCCCGGCACTCCAGCGAAGCCACCACGGAACGGCTGAAGCCATCGCGGATCAGATCCCGCAGCAGCCGGCCCTGGCCATGGGCCGCCAGGTGGGTGAGCAGCTCCCGCTGGCGAGGCGTGGGGGCGGCATGGGAGACGCGCGGAGGCTCCTCACCCTCGGAATCCGGAGAGGGGGCAGGGGGCGGCTCGCCGAGCTCGACCAGAATCCACTGCCCGCTGCGACCTGGTTGGGCCGAGCGCCGGGGGCGCTGGCCGAGCCAACCTGGAGGCAGGGCACTTTTCAGACAGCGAAACAGGGTCGTATGGGTGTCGCTGGCGACCGACTCGATCAAGGAGCGCCAGCGGGCATCCACGGCGGCGGTCTGGAGCACCGCCTCGACCGGTTGGGCCAGCTTGTCACGGAGCTCGGGGGGCCTCCCGTGGCTCAGGCCCACCACCAGCCCGGCGTGAGCTCGACCCTGGAGCCGCACCCGCACCAGATCCCCCGGACCGGCAACGAGGCCGGCAGGGTTGGCGTAGGTAAAGATTCGTCCTTCCTGGCCCGCCTCAAGCCACACCTGCAGCCAGGGGGCCGGGGCCGCCGCTGGCGGGCCCGTGGTGGTGGCGACATTGGGCCCCAATCTTGCCGACGTCTCAACCAATTCCTAAGATGGAAACGTTGGGCAGTCCATCGGGCTGCTGTCGGAACCGGACAGAGTTCCGTCCACAGGGATGACCCTTGAATGCGACACCGGCCCCCCCGGTTCCTCAGGTCCGCGACAACCCCTGACTGCACTGTCTCGGAGCCGGCCTTTTCTCCGGCAGCTCCTGCCCACCACGGTCACCGCCACTGATCTCAGGCTCAGGCTCCCATCCTCCCCTTACGGCAGTCCAGCTGCGGCTGCCCCCTGGCCGGTGAGTCCTCTCCGGAGACCATCAAGCCACTGATCCCCATCCCTTACGGATGGGCTCCTTTACGCCTGGGCTCCTTCACGCCTGGCCCCCTGAACCCTTGCCCGCGGCCCGGGTCCGCCCACCACCCGGGCCTCCGCCGTTCTGGCCGCTTCCCCCGCTCCCTCCCGTTCGTCCATCGCCATGAGTCCTGCAGCCACCAAGCGCGTCGTCGTCTCCAAGGTTGAGCCCGAGATCATCGCCACGGTTTCCAGCACCGGCGAGATCAAGCCCATGGAGGGGGCCGCCGCCAAGCGCAGCACCAAGGCTGCAGGAGCCACGAAGACCAGCGCCAGCAAGGCGACGGCCGCCAAGTCCGCTGGTGCCAAGGCAAAGACCTCCACTCGGAGCAAGGCCGCCACGGGCGACAAGGAGGCGGCCCAGCTTGAGGATGCCGCCGATGCCCTTCTGGCAGTCAGCGATCCAGAGGTGGAAGTCGATTTCGAAACCAGCGACGCCCTGCTGCTCGAGGCGGACGACAAGCTTGGCAAGGACGACAAGAAGGACGCCAAGGCCAAGGCCCTCGCGAGCATCAAGGTGGGGCCCAAGGGTGTTTACACCGAGGATTCGATCCGGGTCTATCTGCAGGAAATCGGTCGCATTCGCCTGCTGCGCCCCGATGAGGAGATTGAACTGGCCCGCAAGATCGCTGATCTGCTGCAGCTCGAGGAGCTGGCCACCCAGTTTGAATCCGACAAGGGCCACTACCCCGATACCAAGGAATGGGCGGCCCTGGTGGAGATGCCGCTGATTAAATTCCGCCGCCGGCTGATGCTGGGACGGCGCGCCAAGGAAAAAATGGTGCAATCGAACCTCCGGCTGGTGGTCTCGATCGCCAAGAAATACATGAACCGCGGCCTGTCCTTCCAGGATCTGATCCAGGAGGGTAGCCTGGGCCTGATTCGGGCGGCCGAGAAGTTTGATCACGAGAAGGGATACAAGTTCTCCACCTACGCCACCTGGTGGATCCGCCAGGCCATCACCCGCGCCATCGCCGATCAGAGCCGCACGATCCGGCTGCCGGTGCACCTTTACGAAACCATCTCTCGCATCAAGAAGACCACCAAAACCCTCTCCCAAGAGTTCGGTCGCAAACCCACGGAGGAGGAGATTGCCGAGAGCATGGAAATGACTATCGAGAAGCTTCGCTTCATCGCCAAATCAGCCCAGTTGCCCATTTCACTGGAAACTCCGATCGGCAAGGAAGAAGACTCTCGCCTCGGCGATTTCATCGAAGCCGACATCGAAAACCCCGAGCAGGATGTTGCCAAGAATCTTCTGCGTGAGGACCTGGAAGGGGTGCTGGCAACCCTGAGCCCGAGGGAGCGCGATGTGCTGCGGTTGCGTTATGGGCTCGACGACGGCCGCATGAAGACACTTGAGGAGATCGGACAGATCTTTGACGTGACCCGGGAGCGGATTCGTCAAATTGAGGCGAAGGCTCTGCGGAAACTGCGGCACCCCAATCGCAACGGGGTACTGAAAGAATACATCAAATAAGCCAAATTTCGGACGCAAGCCAGGCCAATCATGGCCTTCATGCGCCGATAGTCTTATATGCATGCAAATCATCATCGACTCAGCATCGTCCTTCCGACATTCAATGAGCGATGCAACGTCGAGTCCATCACCCATAAACTCCTACCCCTCCAGAATCATCATCAGCTAGAGATTCTCTTTGTTGATGATGATTCCGCTGATGGCACCGCCGATGCCATTCTTCAGCTAGCCCAACAGCATCCCTGCATTCGGCTGATCCGCAGGGTGGGCCGCTATGGACTCTCCAGCGCGATCAAGGAGGGGATTCTTGATGCCACGGGCGATGTGGTGGTGGTGATGGACAGCGATGGGCAGCACGAACCCGACGCCGTGGCCAGCACCGTGGCGACCCTGCTGGAGCACGACCTCGATTTGGTCGTGGGGAGCCGCTTCCATCCCGAGGCCAGGATCAAGGGGCTGAGTGCGGAACGGGAACGGAACTCCACCTGGGCGAATGCCGTGGCCCGCTTCAGCCTGCCGCGCTACCGGCAGCTCAGCGATTACATGAGCGGTTTCTTCGCCCTGAGGCCGGCGCGCTGTCTGCCGTACGTGCGCCAAGTCGATGTGAATGGGTTCAAGTTTCTCTATGAACTCCTTGCCCTCAGCCGGGGCCAGTTGCAGATCGGAGAGGTGCCGCTGCAGTTTCAACCGAGGCTCAGCGGTGAATCGAAACTCAATCTCGCTGTGGTTTGGGATCTTGGAATCTCCATCCTCCACACCCTGCTGCTGCGCAGCGTGCCGAGGCGAGCCCTCAGCTTTGGCCTGGTGGGGGCCACGGGGATCGCCACCCACCTTCTCCTGTTCACGCTCGGCAGACACCTCTTAGGACTGGGCTTCGAACAGGCGCAGATTCTTGCCGTTGTTAGTGCCGCAACGACCAATTTCCTGATCAATAACGTGCTGACCTTTCGCAGGCAACAACTCAAGGGATTCGCTCTTCTGGTGGGGCTGGTTCGTTTCCTGATGGTCACCTCCCTGGGCATGGTGGCGAACGTGGGTGTTTCCTCCGCCTTTTACCACCGGATCAGCCATCAACCCTTGCTGGCGCTTCTGGCCGGAATCGCTGTTGATTTCGTCTGGAAATATGCCGCTTCATCGAAATTTGTCTGGAACACGCCTTGACGTCCCTACACCCCCTTCCTCCCTTCCGGCGGCGGCAAGCAACGCCGTAGGTTGGCCCCCGGCCGTCGACAGGATTCCATGCAGCAGCGGAGCCTGAAGACCCCGTCCACGCCAGGGGCGGAACCCCTGCTGAGCCGGCCACAGGCCATCGGCCTCGCATCCGTGATCTGGTTGGCCCTGCTCTGCTGGCTGGCGTTCTTCTACGGGCTGGGCACGCTCGGACTGATGGACAAGACCGAGGCCCTCTTCGTGGAGGTGGGCCATCAAATGCTGCAGCGTGATGACTGGGTGACGCCCTGGTGGAACGGCAAGACCTTCTTCGACTATCCCGTCTGGGGGTACTGGATGGTGGCCCTGAGTTTCCGCTTCTTCGGCATCTCGCCCTGGGCGGCCAGGCTTCCGGTGGCCCTCGCGGCCAGTGCCGTGGTGGTGGCCGCATTCCTGCTGCTCTGGCAGCTGGCGCCCGCCCTGGAGAAGCCACGCTCCCGCTGGATGCGGGCGGCCCTTGGGGCCGGCGTGCTGGCCACGTCACCGGGCTGGATCGGCTGGGGCCGGAGCTCGACCACCGACATGTTTCTCGCCAGTGCCATCAGCCTGGCGCTGTTCAGCTTTCTATGGGGCCACCGACTGCCGGCCCGCAGCCCCGGCCTGCCCGTGGCCAGGATCCTGATGGCGGTGTTCGCCGGCATCGCCGTTCTGGCCAAGGGACCGGTGGGGCTGCTGTTGCCGCTCCTGGTGGTGGGAGCGTTCGTCGCCCTCACCCGCAGCTGGGATCGCTGGCTTCGGCCCGCCCCACTGCTGGCCATGACAGCGCTGTTTCTTGGCGTGGTGATGCCGTGGTACGTCGCCGCAGCCCAGGCCAATGGGCAGGCGTTCCTGGGAGGATTCCTGGCCTTCAGCAACGTGCAGCGATTTACCACGGTGCTCTATGCCCATCCCGGCCCGCCCTGGTTCTACCTGCCCTGGCTGTTGCTGCTCCTGTTGCCCTGGTCGCTCCATCTCCCCGTGGCGGTGGCCCACCTGGGGCTAACGGATCGGCGGCGTTGGCGAGAGATCCTGGGGGGTCGGAGCGACCACGACCCGGTGCCCCTGTTTCTGTTGATCTGGCTGGTGGTGGTGGTGGGCTTCTTCTCCGCCGCGGCCACGAAACTGCCTGGCTACATCCTGCCGGCCATGCCGGCAGCTGCCCTACTGGTGGGACTGGGATGGCGTCCTTTCCAGGCTTCCTTTCCCCGGGGAATGGGGTTGCGGCTGAGCGGCTGGGTGGAAGCCGTGCTACTCGGGATCCTGGCGGGGGCCGCGGCCCTTGCCCCCCGCTGGGCCGCCTCCGATCCGGCCCATCCCCAGTTCGGCGCTGCCCTTGCCGACTCCGGCCTACCGGCGATCCTGGCCTTGGTCCTCGGGCTCACGGCGGCGGCCCTCGTGGTGGCTCTGCTGGGCTGGCCGGCCCGAGCCCGCTGGTTCGCTCTTCCTTCCCTGGTCGGCTTTCTGGCCATCCTCACCCTGGTGGTGCCACCCCTGGCGGCCCTGATCGATCGGGAACGCCAGCTGCCTCTGCGGGAACTGGCGACCTCGGCCCGTGCCGAGGCCCGAACAGGCGAACCCCTCTGGGTGGTGGGCACCAAGCGCTACAGCACCGTGTTTTATGCGGCGGAAACGGCGGCATTCGTTGGAGATCGCCAGGGAATCCTTGGACGTCTTCAGAGGGATCCGGCCTCCCTCGGCCTTGAACCCTCCAGCCGCTCCGTGCGTTTGTACGGTGACCGCACCGATCTCGACGACCTCAGACTGGCTCCGGCCCAGATCGAGCGTCTGGACCGCCGCGGCCAGCAGGAACTCTGGCGCGTCCCCCTCGCCGCCTTCGCCCCCCGATGAGCCCAACGCTTCGATTCCGCGACTTGGCCGTGGTGGGGACATGGATCCTACTGCTCCTCCTGCTGGCCAAGCTGGTGGGAGGCCCGGAACCACCGGAGCTCGATGAAGACATCCTCAACTGGCTCGGACAGCACCTCCCGGGGACGATGCGCGAGATCCTGCTGCAGGTGTACCGCATGAGCGGTGTGGCTTTCACCGGATGCCTGGTGCTGGCCGCGCTGGTTTACCTGATGCTCAAGCGCTGGTGGCACGACCTAGGGCTTCTGGTCCTGGCCACCGGTGGCATTCTCGCCATCGTGGACATGGGGCTTAAGCCCCTGTTTGATCGGGCCCGGCCCCACGCCAAGCTCCTCGTGGTGGATGGGCGGAGCTTCCCGAGCGGCCATGCGGCCGGTTCGGTGGCCTTCTACTTCGCCATGGTGACGATTCTCACGCTGCACTATCCACGCTTACGTTGGCCCCTCACCCTGGGGGCCCTAGCCTGGGTCTCCCTGGTCTGGCTGAGCACCTTGGTGGCCCGAGCCCACTGGCCCTCCGACCTCCTGGCGGGCGGAGCGGTGGGGTTGGCCTGGCTCACGATCTGTCTGGCCCTGTGGCGCGGGGCCCGAGCCACCGCCAACCGGCAGCCCCACTGAGGGCCTCGGCAAGGATCTCCCCCAGCCCCAGGGCCACGCCGTGGGCTGCAGAGTGGAACCCTCCAGCCCGCCAATCCTTGCCCCACCCCGCGTCCCCCTCCCCCATGAGCCCAGAAGCTGCCCCCACGTCCCTTCCCCAGCCCGAAGCCCCGGCAGCAACCCCTCGGCTGACCGCGCTTCGAGGCCAACGAACGGCACCCAAGCTCATGGAGAGCGAACGCCAGGAGCTACGGGCGGAACTGAATGGGGCCCTGAAGCGCTGCCCATGGTTCACCATCGGCGTGATGGCCCCCACGGCCGCGGAGGCGGTGGGGGCCCTACGCCGCTGCGAACAGGCCTTTGGCTGGCCGGCCCTGGCAGCTGACAACCCCGACGCGGCGGACAGCGAAGGACCCGTTTTCCTCAAGGGAAATCAGCGCACTGGCACCTATCTGATCCGGCAGGAGGAGGGACTGGGGGTCGGAGTGCTGATTAGTGGCCAGAACGCCGAGCAGCCGGAACTGGCCGACACCTGGGGCCCCTTGCCCCTGGATCTGCTCTGAACCGGCGGTGGCATCCCATCAGCTGATCACGGTCGGGGCTGCAGGGAACCCTCCAACGCAACGGGTCCGTAGGCTGTACAGCTGTTATCCGGCGGCCGTGGCCGCCCCTTTCGGGTCCCGATGACCAGCCCCACCGGCGTTGATTACCCTTCCGGTCCGAGCTCCCTGCGGATCGCCTCCCGACGCAGCCAGCTGGCCATGGTCCAGACCCACTGGGTCCGCGACGAGCTGCAGGGGGCCCACCCCGACCTCACCATCAGCATCGAGGCCATGGCCACCCAGGGGGACAAGATCCTGGATGTGGCCCTGGCCAAGATCGGCGACAAGGGGCTGTTCACCAAGGAACTGGAGGCCCAGATGCTGGTGGACCGGGCCGACATCGCCGTTCACAGCCTCAAGGACCTCCCCACCAACCTGCCGGAGGGCCTGATGCTGGGCTGCATCACGGAGCGGGAGGATCCCGCCGATGCCCTGGTGGTGCACGCCAAACACCAGGACAAGTCCCTGGCCACCCTGCCCGAAGGGGCGGTGGTGGGCACCAGTTCGCTCCGGCGCCTGGCCCAGTTGCGCCATCACTATCCCCACCTGGTGTTCAAGGATGTGCGGGGCAACGTGATCACCCGGCTCGAGAAACTCGACAGCGGTGAATACGACTGCCTGATCCTGGCGGCCGCCGGCCTGGGCCGCCTGGGGTTGGGTGATCGCATCCACGAACTGATCGACCCCTCCATCTCCCTCCATGCGGTGGGACAGGGCGCCCTGGGCATCGAATGCCGCGCGGGGGATGCCACCGTGTTGGACCTGATCAAGGTGCTGGAGCACCGACCCACGGCCCTGCGTTGCCAGGCCGAACGGGCCTTCCTGCGGGAGCTGGAGGGGGGCTGCCAGGTGCCGATCGGCGTGAACAGCCACTTCAGCGCTCCGGATGCTGGAGGAGATCTGGTCCTCACCGGCTTGGTGGCCAGCCTCGACGGCCAGCGCCTCATCCGTGATGAGGTGAGTGGTCCCCAGACGGATCCCGAAGCCCTCGGCATCCGTCTGGCCAGAAACCTGCGGGAGCAGGGTGCCGGCACGATCCTGGAGGAGATTTTTGCCACCGTCCGCCCGGAAGCCTGAGTCCGCCGTGGTGGAGGGTGCCCCAGGGCCCTCGAGCAGACCCCGGCCCTTCCAATGGAACCTGCTGGCCTGGGCTGCCCTGGTCGGCACCCTCACGGGGTTCACGATCGTGGGGTTCCACCTGTTGCTGGGCTTCATCAACAACTTCCTCTACGGACCCTTCGTGGAGGGGCTCTTGGAGATCGCCCGATCACCGATCGCCAAGGCATCCTCCAGCGCCACCGTCGACATACCCAGGCTCGATGTGGACAGCGGCACGCCGCTGAAGTCGTTGCTGCAGCTCGGACTCGATGGAATCGGCTTCCTTGCCCAACGGGATCCGATCCCCGCACCGACGGTCCCGACCCTGCCCAACGCACCGGATTGGCTCGCCCTCTGGCCGGTGGTGGTCGTGCCCACCCTGGGCGGGCTGGCGGTGGGACTACTGCGCTGGCTGAGCGGCAATCTCGGCCCGGGCCTGCCCAGCCTCATGGCCATGGCCGATGGAGCCGTGGCCTCCGCCCCACGGCTCCCCCACCTGCGGATCCTGGCGGCCTCCCTCAGCCTGGGAAGCGGCGCCTCCCTTGGGCCGGAGGGGCCGAGCATCGAGAGTGGCGGCAATCTGGGGCTGTGGGTGGCCGAGCGGGGAGGCCTCGTTCCGGAGGCCCGCCGGGCCTTGGTGGCGGCCGGGGTGGCGGCGGGCCTGGCGGCCGGTTTCAAGGCCCCGATCGCAGGCGTGTTCTTTGCTTTTGAGGGGAACTTCAGCGGCACGGACGGACGTCCCAGCCTGCGGGCGGTGCTGGTGGCGTCGGTGGCTTCCGCCCTGGTCACCCAGCTCTGCCTTGGGGACGATCCGATCCTGCGGCTGCCGGCCTACGAGGTGCGCTCCCCCTGGGAGCTCCCCCTCTATCTGGGCCTCGGCCTGCTGGCCAGCCTGATGTCGTGGACGCTGATCCGCTTGATGGCCCTCGGCCGCGACCCTCGGCTTCAGAAGCGGCTGGGAACCCTGCCCCCAGGCCTGGTCACGGCCCTGGGTGGTGCCGCCGTCGGCGGAATGGCCCTTGTCTTTCCCCAAGTGCTGGGGGTGGGCTACGACACGATCGAGGCCCTGCTAGGCAGTGACGGTGGCATTCCCCTGATCACCCTGTTGCTGCTGATCGGCGTAAAACTGGTGGCGACGGCGCTGAGCAATGCCACCGGCTTCGTGGGGGGTGGTTTCGCCCCGGCCCTGGTGCTGGGTGCGGTGCTGGGCAACGCCTATGGCCAACTCCTCGGGGAGGGTGGCTTCCATCTTCCCGTGGCCGAACCACCCGCCTACGCCATGGTGGGCATGGCGGCGGTGCTCGCCGGCAGCGCCCGCGCCCCGCTCACCGCCCTGCTGCTGCTGTTTGAACTCACCCGCGACATCCGCATCGTGCTACCTCTGATGGCCGCAGCTGGCCTGAGTGCGGCCCTTGTGGAGCGCTGGCAGGGCTTTGACAACGCCGGACTGGTAGGCACCGATCCAATCGAAGAGCGACGTCGCGCCAGCCTTGCATCGCTTTCGGTGCGCGAAGCTTTCGAACCCACAGCGCCGCTGGTGCTGCCCACGGACACCCTCGCCACCGATGCCCTAGCCCAACTGGTTCAGGCTCACATCCATGCCCTGCTAGTGACGGAAGAGGACCAAGTGATCGGCCTGGTGAGCCTGCAGGACCTGCAACGCGGCCTCTCCGCGGCCGATGGGCGAACCGAAAGCGTCTCACTGGGAGCGTGCCGCCGGGGAGAGCTCGTGTGGCTGCCGGGGAGCGCACGGCTTGACCGACTCGAGGACCAACTTTTGCCGGCAGGTCTGCGCCAGATCCCTGTGTTTTCAGTGGAAGACGGCCCCGGTGGCTACCTTCCCAAAGGTTTGCCTTCGGGCGGATTGCCCCTTTCAGCCCTCCTGGGGGTGGCGAGCCGGGACGGGCTGGCCTACGCGCTTGCCCGCCAGATTCAGCAGCGTCCCCTGGAGAAATCAGCAACCAAGGCTTCGGCCACGGGATCGGACTGAACCAGAAGGTCCAGGATCCGATCCAGATCCAGCTTGGACAGTTCCCCGTCCTGGCACCACTTCAGCGACGTGCTGTTGAGGGGATCCGTGGTGCGTTGGGAACCAATCTGGGACATGGATGATGGGCTATCGCGGGCCAGCGACAATCTGTCGGTCGAACGACCTTAAGGGCAGGAAGGGCAAGCTCCCGACGTTGGAACGCTGATCTGCAGATTGTTTTCAACCTTTGCTGGAGTAAGGCTCCACAAACCCGCTCAGGGCTTCACCACCACCGGAGTACCCACATCCACTTGGTCGAAGAGGGCCCGCACATGGGTACCCAGCATCCTCACGCAGCCATGGGTCACCGCCGCTCCCTGGTGGACCGCCCACGCCCAGGCGGGGGGAGTTCCGTGGATACCGAACTGGTCCTTGCTCGTGGAATGGAAGCCCATCCAGCGATCACCCAGGGGACCGTTGGGACCAACGGTGGGATTGTTCTTGCCGCTTTTAGTGCTCTGATACTGGGGATTGGTCACCTTGTTACGGATGCTGTACAGGCCGGTGGGGGTGGGGGTCTCGGGATCACCAATCGCCACGGGCCACTTGCCGAGCACCTTGCTGCCCTCCCACAGGCTGATGGTGCGCTTGCCGAGCTCCAGCACAATCTTTCGATTGCTGGTGGCTGGGGCCGCAGCGGCGCTAGCGGCAGGCGCCACGGCCGTAATACCGGGCTGCTGCGGGAGTGGGGCGGTTGGAGTGCGGCGGGCGGGGGTCGCCTCGATCGCTGGGAGGCTCGGCAGGGGCGGAGGCGGTTCGATCGCCTGGACCCCTGCATTGATTCCAGCCAGGGAAATGGTGCTAACGGCCAGGAGAGCGGCGACGGTGCGGTTCTTCATGGCTGAACGGCGTTCGGGGCAGGGAGTTGGAAGGTCCAAGGGGCTGGGGTGGTCCCCACCCCGGCGCTGAAGGGCGGTTGGAGGGGTGGGGTCGCAAATGATCAGCCAACCAGCCTGGCTTCGATGGTGTTGGTATAGCGCGTCTCGCACTCCTTGATAATGCGGACAGCTTCGGAACTGCCTTCGAAACCATTCACGCGGCAGGTGCCGGGCTTCTTGAGGTCCTTGTAATGCTCCCAGTAGTACTGGGTTTCCTTGAGCCAGTGGGCACCGAGCTGCTCGTAGGAGGTGATGTGATCCATCCGCTTGTCATCGGCGAGCACGGCAATCACCTTGTCATCGACCTCACCGCCATCATCGAATTTCATGATGCCAATGATGCGAGCCTCCACCAGGGATCCAGGGACGAGGGGTTCGGTCACACCGACGATCTCGATGTCCAGGGGGTCACCGTCTTCGTCCCAGGTGCGGGGGATGCAGCCGTAGGCAAAGGGATAGGCAAGCGAGGAGTAGCCGACCCGATCGAGCTTGAGGTGGCCGGTTTCGGTGATCAGCTCGTATTTGTTGATCGTGTTGGAGTTCAACTCCACGATCGCGTTCAGCCGCAGCTCCGCTTCGTCGGCAAAGGCCGGCAGCACGTGCAGGAGGTTCAGCATCGTGCGGCTGGGGGCGTGGTCGATGTTCGCCATGGGAGAGCGTTGCGCGGCGGCATCCTAAGGACCGCCCGCCCGAACGATCAGGGGCCCGGTTCCTTCAGGCCATGCTCAGCAGACGAGTCACCTTGCCGTCCAGGTAGCGAAGGAAGGGCTCGGCACTGAGGGGCGCGCCGCTGACCCGCTCCACCAGCTGATCCCCGGTCACCGAGCGGCCTAGGGGCCAGACCTGCTCAGCCAGCCAGCCCCGCAGCCTCGCTTCCTCACCGGATGCCACCAGGCTTTCGATCGGGCCCAACTGGGCCTCCATGGTCTCGACCAGCTGGGCGCTGATCAGGTGGCCCAGGGCATAGGAGGGGAAGTAGCCGAACAGCCCTTCCGCCCAATGGATGTCCTGCAGGCAGCCCCGGCTGTCGTCTGGGGGAACGGGGCCGAGCAACTCGGCCATGCGCCGGTTCCAAGCCGCTGGCAGGTCTTCCACCGGCATTCCCTCCTCAAGTAGGGCCTGCTCCAGCTCGAAGCGCAGCACGATGTGCAGCGTGTAGCTGAGTTCATCAGCCTCCACCCGGATCAGGCCCGGCCGTAGCGGATTGAGGTCCCGCCAGAAACGGTGGGAGCCCCCCCAGGGATCCGCCCCGAGGGCCTGCACGAAGCGGGGATGCCAACGGTCCGCGAAGGTCCGCCCCCGAGCCACGCGACACTCCCAGAACAGGGACTGGCTTTCGTGGACCCCCATGGAGGTGGCCTCGCCGAGGGGCCAGGGGAAATAGTGGTCGCCGTGGCGGGGCAGCCCCTGCTCGTAAAGCGAATGGCCCCATTCGTGGGCCGTGGCCAGGAAAGCGGAGAAGGGTTGGCCCTCCACAACCCGGGTGGTGATGCGGAAGTCATCCGGCCCCACGGTGCAAGAGAAGGGATGGGCCGAGCGGGAGCGCTGACAACGGCCGGGGTCGTAGCCCCAGCTCTCGAGCAGTTCACGGCTGAGGTCCTCCTGGATCGCTTCCGGCAGCGCAACCGCCTCCGGGGGAGAAGGGGCAGCGCCGTTCACCCGCTCGAGCAGGACTGGAATGCGCTCCTGGAGGGGTTGAAACAGCTCCTGCAGACGGGCCTTGCTGATCTCCGGCTCGAAGGGCTGGGCCAGGGTCTCCCAGGGGCTGCGGGGAGTCGATTCGGCCGTGGCCAGCTGGGAGGCCTGCTCGCGCCGCAGCTGGATCAGCTCGGCGAGGGCGGGGGCGAAGAAGGGGAAATCGTTCTGGCGGCAAGCCTCTTGCCAGAGGGCATTGCCGCGCGACTGCGCCTTGGCCAGCTGCGCCACCAAGAGGGGATCCAGGCACCGCTGGCGTTCCAGTTCCAGACGAAGCAGGGCCAGATTGCGGCGGCTCGCCTCGGAGGATTCCGGTGTGAGTTCCGATTCCGCCGCCGCCACTAACTCGGCATAGGCGCCACTGCTCTGCCGCTGATGGAGCTCGGAGGCGAGAAGGGCGAGCTGCTCCCCGCGCCAGGGGGCCCCCGCGGCCGGCATCACGGTGTTCTGGTCGTAATAGAGGGCACTGCTGATCGACCCCAGCAAGCGGGTCTGGTGGAGATGGTCCCGCAGGCGCTGGTGGGCGGATCCCGGCACGGCCATGGAGAACAACAGGGGCTGACCGCCAGCTTGGCGCCCCATACCGCGCGGCCGTCGGGAGCGAAGGGCCAGCGCAGCGCGATTCGGTATCCGGAGCCACGCTGGAGACGGGCCCGACGCGGGGATACCGCCATGTCAGATCGTCGCCACCGCCCGGCGGGTGGCCAACGGGCCGCCAGCCAACGCCGATGCAACCACCGCACAGCCGGCCAGAGGGCTGGCCTGACCATGGCGTTAGGCCTGATCCTGGGATTCAGCGGCCTCCTGGCGGGAGCCCGGCCCGTCGACGCCGCAAACCTGGAGGACATTCGCCAGCTAGAGGATCTCATCAACGCCACCGGCGTCGTGACCCAGGTCTCCGACCAGTGCCCCGCCAGCCATGCCGGCTTCTATGAACGGGACATCTCCGGCCGCCATCGCCTGGTGCTCTGCCGCAACGTGGTGAACTTGGCAGATGTGGAGGCGGTGTGGGAGGTGATGGCCCACGAATCGACCCACATCATGCAGGCCTGCACCGGCAGCACCGCCATCGCCGATGAATCCATGCCCCGCACCTTCCGGGAGCTGCGCACGATCGCTCCCCATTACGCGAAGCTGATCGACGTTGGCTACCCCAGCGGCGACCAACGGCTTGAGGCAGAGGCTTTCTGGATGGAGCTCCAAACACCCAAGACCGTGATCAACCTGTATCGCAGGCTCTGCGCCGCCGGCCTGCGGCGCCCGTGACAACCCAGGGGCCGTGTCGGACCAACCCCAATCATTGCCAGTGCAACACCATCGGCACGGCCCCTTCCAGACTCCGTTTCACGGGGCAGCCCTCGCCGGCCCGCTGCAACAGCTCCCGCTGCGACGCCTCCAGGCCCGCCGGCAGGGTGATCCACACCGTGAGCTGTTCGATGCGGCGAAAGCCCGTGCTGGTCATGGATTTCTCCACCCGGGCCTCACTCCCCTCGATGGCGAGTCCATGGCGCTCCGCCGTGATGCCCATGATCGTGAGGATGCAGGTGGCCAGGGCGGTGGCCACCAGATCGGTGGGGGAGAAGGCCTCGCCGCGGCCCTGGTTGTCGAGCGGGGCGTCGGTGAGGAGCTCGGCAGCGGAGTCGACGTGAACCGCCTGACAGCGCAGTTGGCCTTCATAGCGGCAGGTCATGGTGGTCATGGCGCCCAGGGCGGGAGGTCTCCATGGTGATCCTCCATCGCGGCGCGACAAGCTTCATAGGGTGCGGAAATGGTTGCCGCGGCCCGATCGCGGGCTTGGCGGCCGAAGCCCTCAGCCCCCCACCAGCTCCAGATCCCGAAGGAGGCGCCGCTGGGCTCGGGCGGAGACGAACCGATGGGCCGCCTGGGCCCCGCTGATCGCCACCGGCGGCACGCCGATGCCGGGAAAGACCCCCGCGCCACACAGCACCAAACCCTCGATCGGGGTGGAACCGCCGGGGAAGGGCCCGCGATCCGCC
>Ga0209088_10000226_pt1 | contig 41635 bp, 43 predicted proteins | sample S_140625_EF_Meta_FD_187324 | JGI IMG/M metagenome (GOLD analysis project Ga0209088, IMG submission 187324) | Freshwater microbial communities from Lake Simoncouche, Canada to study carbon cycling - S_140625_EF_MetaG (SPAdes) (version 2) | ecosystem: Environmental > Aquatic > Freshwater > Lake ... | reverse complement strand
AAGCCTTTGATGCCGTTCTTGCGGCAAGCTCCATGCATTGGATCCCCTCTGAAATTGCCTATGCCAAGGCCAGTAACGCCCTGAAGGACGATGGCTTTTTAATCCTGTTGTGGAACAAAGAGCTTCAGCCCTGTAAGTCGATGCAGGAGGCACTTTCAGTTGTCTACCAACGACAGGCCCCAGTTCTCGGGCGCTACGAAGACAGAACAACCCAGGACGACACCCTGTTGGGTCTTGGCCAGATGATGCTTGACTCTGGCAGGTTCCGAACGATGGTCACAGCCACTGTTGAAACCTTTTTGACCTACACCCATGATCAATACCTGTCTCTTCTGAGCACCTACTCACCATATTTAAAACTGGATCACCAGACAAGGGAAGCCTTGTTTGTTGGGCTCAGGGAATGTCTCTTGGAGAAAGGGCCTGATGAGATTCGCCTTTCCTATCTTTCGGCCTATCACATTGCTCAGAAGATGCCGAATCTTGACTAACAAACGTGCTGGTGTGGTGCTCTCGGACTGCGGACGATGGGGATCGCCCGCAATGCCCCTCCACCTGCTGGATGGCCAACAGGAGCGAACTGTCCCTCTGGCTTCTGCCAGGCTGAACCGGCTGCGGAACCCCTGCCATCCCCGTGACCAATCCGCCCCCCACCGCCTCCGGCCCCGTCGCCCCGGGGCTCAACCGCTGCCTCGGGCCTGTGGAGGTCACGGCCCAGGCGGTGGCCACCGTGGGCCTCACCCTCACCGCGGTGATCAACATCCCCGAGGCGGCCCAAACCGCCGGACATGCCACCTGGGTGTGCTATCTCATCGCTCTGGTGGTTATCCTGTTGGTGGCGGAAACCCTGGTGATGTTTCGCCGCCAGCCGGGAAGCGCCAGCGGCATCGCCGGCTACGTGGAGGCGGGCCTGGGGCCGGCGGCCGGGGCCCTGGCCGCCTGGGCCCTGCTCTTGGGCTACGGCGGCACCATGCTCGCCTGCCTGGCGTTCTTCGGCTCCTATCTCAACCACCTGATTGAGATGGTCGGGGGCCATCCGCAGCCCCTGGTCGGTTATCTGGTCGGCGGGCTGGGCTGCCTCCTGCTGGCTCACCGTGATGTGCGCTTCTCCACCGCCACCATGCTCATCACCGAGACGATCTCCGTGCTGATCGTGTTGGGACTCTGCCTGGTGGTGCTCCGCCACGGCGGCTTCCAGGCCGATCTGGCAGCTTTTAATCCCGTGGGAGATACGGCCCAGCAGGTGCGATCGGGCCTGATGGTGGCTGTGCTCAGCTTCATCGGGTTTGAGAGTGCTGCCACCCTCGGGGAGGAAACCCTCCGGCCCGAGAGGGCCGTGCCGAGGGCAATTCGCCTGAGTGTGCTGATCGCCGGTGGGTTGTTCCTCTTTTGGGCGGTCGTGATCACCGAAGGGCTGGGCTGGTTGCCGCCAGCCGAACGGGCAGGCCTCGATCCGATCGTCCTGCTGGCAGCGCGCCTCGGCAAACCCGAAGCCGGGGAATGGATCCGCGCTGGCGCGTTTCTATGCCTGTTCGGCAGCACCCTCGGCAGTCTCACCGCCCTGGGGCGCATCGGTTTCGACCTGGCCGGCACCGGCGTGTTGCCCCGGGCTCTGGCCCGGATTCATCCCCGCTTCCGCACCCCCGCCTTCTCCCTCACCGCCACCACCCTTCCCCTGCTTCTGGTTGGTGCTGTTCTCGAACTCAGGGGCTTCTCCGCCAGCACGCTCTACAACCAATTAGGCGGCTTCGCGGTGCTGGCCTTCCTGTTGGTCTACGGCCTGGTGGCCTGCGGCGCCCTCGGCCTTCCCCTGCAGGGCATCCCGCGGCTGCGCCGCCTGGCGGTGGCGGCCACCAGCCTGGCGGCGGTGGTGGGTGTGGCAGCGGCTTACCTCGGGAGCGCCCTGGGCCATCAGAACCTGATGCTGCTCAGCTTCGCCGGGCTGATGCTGCTCGGGCTGGTGCTGGTGGCCCGCTCCAGGGGGCAGTTGCCGCTCGGCGCCGGCTAAAAGATTCCGACAGCCATGTCCCTCCAACCTGCCCATGGCACCGCTGCAGATCGTGTGGTTCAAGCGGGATCTGCGGGTGATGGATCATCAACCGCTGCTGCAGGCGTGCCGCCTTGGGCCCGTGCTGCCCCTGGTGGTGGTGGAGCCCCCACTGTGGGGGCAACCCGATGCCTCGGCACGGCAGTGGGCCTTCTGCGCCGAAAGTCTGGAGGAGCTGCGGCTGGCCCTGGCGGGGCTGGGCCAGCCCCTGGTGGTGCGGATCGGTGCGGTGGAGCAGGTGTTGGAGCGGGCGCGCCGCCACTTCGGCGTCGCCGGGCTCTGGAGCCATGAGGAAACCGGCAATGGCTGGACCTACGAACGCGACCTGCGGGTGGCCCGTTGGGCCCAAGGCCACAGCATCCCCTGGGTTGAGATTCCCCAATTCGGCGTGATCCGCCGCCTGGGCAGCCGCCAGGGTTGGGCGCGCCGCTGGGAAGCCCGCATGGCCGAACCGATCGGCCCGCCCCCGGCGGCTCTGCCCCCCCTGGCGGGGCTGGATCCTGGCCCCATCCCCTCGGCCCAAGACCTGAACTTGGCGGAGGACCCCTGCCCTGGCCGGCAACGGGGCGGGCGCCCGCAGGGGTTGGCTGAGCTGGAGAGTTTTCTCCTGGCGCGGGGGGCCCGCTACCACCGCGAACTCTCCAGTCCCACCACCGCCTTTGACAGCTGCTCGCGCCTCTCCCCCCACCTGGCCTGGGGAACCCTGTCCCTGCGGGAGGTGGTGCAGCGCTGTCGCCAGCGCCGCGACGACCTGAAGCGCATGCCGCCACCGGATCGGGGCGACTGGGGGCGGGCCCTGCGGGGCTTCGAGGAACGGCTGCACTGGCATTGCCACTTCATCCAGAAGCTGGAAAGCCAGCCGGATCTGGAGTTCCGGGAGCTCCATCCCCTCACCGCCGGCCTGGCCCGCAGCGACCCAGCTCGACTGGCGGCCTGGGCCGAGGGGCGCACCGGTTTGCCCTTCGTGGATGCCTGCATGCGGGCGCTGCACGCCACGGGCTGGATCAATTTCCGGATGCGGGCGATGCTGATGTCGGTGGCCAGCCACCACCTGGAGTTGCCCTGGCGGGACAGCGGGCTGCACCTGGCGCGCCTGTTTGTGGACTACGAGCCCGGCATCCACTGGTGCCAATGCCAGATGCAGTCGGGCACCACCGGCATCAACACGATCCGGATCTATAACCCGATCAAACAGGGGCAGGAGCACGACCCTGCGGGCGTTTTCATCCGCCAGTGGCTGCCGGAACTTCGGGCCGTGCCCCTGGTGTATCTGCACGAACCCTGGACCCTGCCGTTGATCACCCAGCAGCGCCTCGGCTGCGTGCTCGGCCTCGATTACCCGCAACCGATCGTGGAGCCCGCCGCCGCCGCCCGCCAGGCGCGGGACCGTCTGTGGGCCCGGCGGCGGCAGCCGGGCTTTCGCGAGCGGGCCGACGCGATCTTGCAACAGCACGGCTCCCGGCGCTCGAGCCCAAGGACCCGCAGCGGGGGGCAGCGACGCCGGGCGAGCAGGGCCGCCCCCCCAAACCAGGGGGCCATCCAGTTGGGATTGGATTGGGAGGGGATCGAGGCGTCATCAACGTCGTTGACGCTGGAAACACCGTAGGCACTCCCCCGTCTGAATCTGACCGTTAGTGGCAAGCTACAGAGCCCCATGGTTCGTACACGCGAGGAGCGAAGGTTGTGATGCCTTCTCTGTTCCAAAGCGTGATGATTAACTCGGTCATGCCCCGTGACTTCACAGCTTAAAGACGCTCCCTTGACGGTCACAGCTGGAGCGCCAGCTGAGCCTGTCGTGCAGGCTCCATGACCACCAGGGCCCTCAAGGATTTTCACTTGGAAGACCACGCGTTAGCGCTACAATCTCATCTGCGGCATTTAAAGTCATCCAGTCAGCCAACATTCAACCACTGAACAACAGATGAACCTGTCTCGAGACATTCGCAAAGTTGCATGGCAGGCCTCGATGGCAGGGCTCCCCCGCGGCCCCCATATCACCCGCTATTACATGTATAACCACCTGGAAAAGCTGGGCCGGAAACTTCAGTTCAATGCCGGACGAACTCTTTCGGTGAGCCACTCAGACAGGCTGGCAAGCGTGCTGGGCATTGAGGCCAGCGAGGTGGTCCTCGCCGACTATCCTGAGCATAATTTATTATCACTTAACTTTCCAGATTCCAGTTTCGACTATCTACTTTCAGATCAGGTGCTGGAACACGTCGAGGGCGATCCCTATCAGGCCATTAGGGAATGTCATCGCGTGCTTCGCCCAGGGGGCATTTCCATCCTGACCACCTGTTTTATCAACCCTATCCATTCATGCCCCAAAGACTTCTGGCGATTTACGCCAGACGCCCTATCGCTTTTGCATCAAGACTGGTCGGAAATCATTGAGGTGGGGGGCTGGGGAAATCTTGCCGTGTGGTCCGTCGTCGAGGACGGCCTGAGATTTGAAGGAGTGCCTGATGCGCCATGGCACCCTCTGCATCGCATCGCCATGCACAATGATCCCTTGTGGCCGATTGTGACCTGGATCATTGCTAGAAAGTGAAGCGCCTCGTTTCTAGCAATCCGCCAAGGTCGACCCCGGTTTTTATGCTCCAACTCGAGACCGCCGTCAGGGCAGCGTGAAACCGGAGGTGTTGAGGTGCTTGAGGTCGAGCATCACCACCGTCACCCAGACCACCAGGGCCAGGCCTCCGATCGAACCAATCACCGTGAGCAGGCCAAGGATCATCGACTTGGGGGAACCGCTGTTCTTGGCCACGGACTCAGGACGGAGAAAAGGGCTGGGCTACTACAGTTTAGGCCTAGCGGTCGGCCGTGGTGGTGAGGGTGCCGGCGCTCTGATCCCAGAGGATGTAATCAAAACAGCTGGGGATGTCCCCCAGCCTCAGCTGTTTCACCCCCGTTAGCAGATGGGCATTACGCTCCTGGCATGCCTGCAATCGATAATTCGGGATAGCCTCGCAGAGGTGATGAATGGCATGGCAACCAATATCGGCGGAGAACCAGTTCAACAGTGCCGGAAGCTGAAGATCGCTGGTGCCTTCCATCACACCATCCATGGCCGACCAGTTGTCATTGCCATGGGCATAGGAGCCAGGGAAGTTATGCTGAACAAAGAAGATGCAGATAAAGATCGCAGCTCCACAGGCCATCACCGGGGCATAAATCAACCAGAAGGTGCCCGCTCCCAGCCACCAGGCCATGGCGATCCAGCTGGCTACAACCGCGAGATTGTTGAGCAACAGATCACGGAATTCCTCCGGGCTGTGCCACCAGCTGGTCTTGTGGCTGGCCATGATCTCTCGCCAGCTGGGAACGGGTGATTGCCGCAAACTGGTCATCACGTGGACCCCCAAGCCCGGCAGGCCCGCCAACAGTTCGACCCGTGGCTTGATTACCAAGTAAAAGAAGCCACCGGGAACCAGCATCAGGGGATGACGCAACAGGCGGTAAAAGGCCTTTCCTAATGGGCTGAACTTGCGGTAATCCTCTACGCTCACCAGCGCCGAGGGGCCCCGGTACTTCTCCCAGTTGCCGTTGTGGCGATGGTGAAAGGCGTGCCCTTTTGACCAGGGCAGTTGGGGGATGCCCGCCACGATGCCGAGCACAAAGCCCAGCCAGCGATTGGTGGCGCCATGGCGAACTAGGGCGTAGTGGCCGCAGTCGTGCATGAGGGAAAAGCAACGGGCCAGGAACAGCACCATCACCACCAGCACGGGCAGGAGCAGCCAGGAGCCGTGCCGCAGGCAGTCCACAGCAAGCCACCACAGCAGGGCGTAGGGCGCGAGGGTGTTGACGACCTGCCAGGCCCCGATCCAGTTGCTGCTGGCCATGAACGGCCTGAGCTCGAAATCACTGCGCCGCAGGCCGCCTGACCTGCTGGACCCTGCGGAGTGATCCGGGGATGAGCCAGTGCTCGTTTCCGTGGTCTGCAGAACAGGAATACCGGCCCCTTTACAACGTTGGCATTGATTCTAGGAGGTCTGGGACCTTGCCACCAGCCTTTTCCCCAGCCATCTCGCCAGTCTGGAGGGCGGCCATGACCTCCGCGCAAGTCAGGAATCGGTTGACTCGATGAACGTTCTACAGCCTCTGCCGATCTCGCACAAATGCCGTCCGCTGATAACCGTTGCGTTCGAGGATCGCGAAGATCGTGTCCATCGTCGTGGCCTCAAGCGTGGGGGTTCTGGCCAGAATCCAGCCATAGTTCCGATCTGGCGTGCCCACAATCGCCCAGCGGTAGTTCCTATCCAGACCAAGGATCCAGTAATCACCCCAGAACGGACGCCAGCCCAGAATATTCACGAAGCTCACCTTGAGCCGGGCCTGGGTGACCGTGTCCACCAGCTTGGCGATGCCGGTGGCTTGGTCCAGGGTGCCGTTGTTCTTGATGCATTGATTCACCACGTTGAGGCGACCATCACCGCGCAGGGTGTAGTGGGCGATGGTGTGGCGGGCACATTGTCTCTGGAATGAATTAGGGATCTTCGCGATCTCGTACCAGAGACCGACATAGCGGGCGAGATTCACGGACTCCACCGGCGTCACAGGCTCTCCAGCCCTGGCTTGGGCCGCCTCTGGCGCCCCAGGGGCCCCGATTGACAACGCAGAGGCCAGGAGGAGCGGCACCACAAGCCATCGGCTCCGGTGGTTCCTGCGCATCGTGTTCGACATCGCCATCGCGGCAGACCCCCTAGAAAACCAGTGATCCGCCATGGTGATGGGGAGGCCCGTCACCGCAGCCGCGGGGCTTCCGCGTTTTCATAACAATCATGGCAGCCCCCCATCGCTGGTGCCCTGGCCGGGGAAAGCTCATCGGTGGTACGACATCAAGACGGCAGATCAACGGCAGATCAGCGCGATTGGCCGATGAACGCCATCCTTCAGGGCTGATCTGACCATCATGAAGGGGTCTCCTGGCTCCCCAGGATCAAAGGATTCGCCTTTCCAATTCCACCTGAGCAGCCGTTCAGGGTCGATGGTGGCGGGTCCGTCCTGTTTCGATCACGACGAGGAACGCCGTGACGCTTCCCATGACGAACGCGAGTGATGAGCAGTTTTTGGAGAATCCAAGCCAGCGCTTGGTGGAGCTTTGCGAACAACTATGTCAAGGAAATCTACATCTTCACCACCTGATCGAAGAAGTTCATCGGACCATGGAGCAATGGGTGGCGGAAGAAACCGTTCCCCTAGATGAGCATGGCCCGGACCTTGTTGGCCCGCAGCAAGGCCAACGTGATGAACCATCGGAGCCGGAAGAATTCATGGTGGACGATGACCATCGTCTTGACTTTGGAACGAATCGTTTGAGGGCCGGTGCCGGAGCCTGCGAGTTGGTCTGTAGTCAAGCCCAGCTCTATGAGCTCGGCTGCTTATTGGTGAAGCATGCCAGGCAATGCCAGGCAAAACAACAGCCTGACGGCTGAACCCCAGCCATCAAGCTCGACCATCTTTCTCCCTCGCGAAGACCACCATCCCATGAATCTCCTGTCACTAGTGATCACCCTGATCGTCGTCGGCGTTCTTCTATGGCTGGTGAACAACTACATCCCCATGGATCAACAGATCAGGCGGATTCTCAATGGTGTTGTTGTTGTGGCCGTCATCATCTGGTTGCTCAATATTTTTCGGTTACTCGATTCCATTCGTGGTATTCGGGTCGGCAGTTAGGGCCGCCACGGTGAGCCTTGATCGGGCAGCGGCACGTCAGGGGACCTGGCTTCGGCCCTGACGCCGCAAGGATTGTGACGCCATGGGCATTGGTTCCCGTGAGCTCCCCGGTCGGCCTTGGCGCTGACCGTCCTGGGGCTGTCGGTCCTGCGCTGTTGTCCCCATGGCTACTAGTTCCCCGCCCCCCAAGGCGTCTCCCGAGGAGAGGCTCGTCACCTCGCTGATCGCGTTGATGGAGGCGGGCACCACCCCTTGGCGCCGCCCCTGGGAGGACAACGGCGGCGGCCATCACCTGAATCTGATCTCCGGCCGTCGCTACCGCGGTGCCAATCCGATCCTGCTCACCTTCGGCCTGCACATCCTGATGGCGCAGCGCCTCGCGGAGTGCCCCCACGGTGCGGCCCTGCCCTACTGGTGCGGTTTCGCCGAGGCCAAGGCCTTCGGCCTCTTTCCCCGCAAGGGCAGCAAGGCGGTGCATGTGCTGCGGCCGCAGGTCACTCGCCGTGGGGAGTCGATGCCCGCCGAGAACAACAGCGAGGGCGGTGTTGATGAAGGTGGCGTGGTCGAGGGTGATGGCTCCAGCCTGGGAGGCGAACGGGTCTGGATCCGCTACCGGCCGCTGCCGGTCTTTAATGTTGCGGATCTGGAGGGCAAGGCCTTGGCGGGCCTGATCGCAGCCCGCAGGGCCGCCGAGGGATCGGCCAGGCGTCCCGAGCCCGAGCGGCTGGCGGCCGCCGACGCGGTGCTCAGGGCCTGGCCGGTGCCGGTGAGCCATGGCGGCGCCTGCGCCTGTTATCTCCCGCAGGTCGATCGCATCCAGCTGCCGGATCGCTCCGCCTTCCACACCACCAGCGCCCTCTACGCCACCTGGGCCCATGAGGTGATCCACTCCACCGGCCATCCCACCCGGCTCAAGCGGGATCTCTCCGGAGCGATGGCAGGCTGTGCCTCCAGCCGCCGGGCCTACGCCCGAGAGGAGCTGGTGGCCGAGCTGGGGGCGGTGTTGCTCGGCGACCGTTTGGAGATTGGGAGTGATGTCTGCAATCACGCCGCCTACCTGGGCGGCTGGATCGCGCTGCTGCAGGAATCGCCCCAGCTGCTGCTGCAGGTGCTGCGGGAGGCCCGCCTGGCGGCGGATCTGATTGCGCCCGAGTCAGACCTCGGGATCCACCACCTCCAGGACCCCTCGCACCATGGCCATGCCGCAATGGAATGGATACACGCCGGCGTCCGTCGCGGGTAGGTCCAGCGTGGTGATGGCCTCCAGGGGCAGATCGACGGTTTTGTGGAAATCAGGGAAGATCACCTGGGCCAGGCAGCCGCTCGGGTCGAGACGATGAAAGGAGAGCCGCAACGGTCGGCCGGCCTTTGCTTGGATTCTTGAGGGCCGGTAGCCCCCATCCACCGTGATGGTGATCTCCTGGACCCCCGTCTCCCCTTCTTGGGCGGCCACCCCATCGCCATGGCGGCCCAGGAACCACCACAATTCCCAGGCGATCAGCACCAGGCCAACCACCACCACAAGCCCCTTCAGGGCCATGGGCTGGTCGATGGTGCGCCAGAGGGGCGCTGCGGCGTCATGGGTCACCATCAGGCCGCCGCCACGGGGAGGGGGGTGGGGCGAAAGCGGCGCAGCCTGAGGGCATTGCTCACCACTGACACGGAGCTGAAGGCCATGGCAGCGCCGGCCATCATCGGGCTGAGCAGCCAGCCGCTGAAGGGAAACAGCAGGCCGGCGGCGATCGGGATGCCGGCCACGTTGTAGCCGAAGGCGAAGATCAGGTTCTGGCGGATGTTGGCCATGGCGGCGCGGCTGAGCTCGATCGCCGCCGGCACCCCGGCCAGATGGCCGGAGATCAGGGTGATGTCGCTGGCGGCGATCGCCACATCGGTGCCGGTGCCCATGGCGATGCCCACCTCCGCCTGGGCCAGGGCCGGGGCGTCGTTGAGGCCATCCCCCACCATCGCCACGGGCCCCTCCCCCTGCTCCTGCAGCTGTCGAATCACCGCAGCCTTGTCGGCGGGATGCACTTCGGCGATCACCCGCGCGATCCCCACCTGGGCGGCCACCACCTCGGCCGTGCGGCGAGCATCACCGCTGAGCATCACCACCTCCAAGCCCAGGCGCCCCAACGCGGCAACGGCTGCCGCCGCCGTGGGCTTAAGGGGATCGGAGATGCCAAAGCAGGCTTCCATCCGGCCATCCACCACCACCGCCGCCACGCTGCAGGCGGCGGCCTCCAGCCGTTCCACCAACGGGGCAAGGGGGGCCGTGTCGAGGCCCAACTCCTGCAGCCAGCGCGGCGTGCCGATCCGCAGCTCGTGTCCACCAATCACTCCTTGGACACCGCGGCCGGCCACGGCCTCGAACCGGTCCACCCCGGGCAGGTCCGCGTCCCCCAAGGACTGGCGTGCATAGGTCACGATCGCTTCGGCCAGGGGATGTTCCGAGCGCGATTCCACGGCGGCGGTGAAGGCGAACAGGGTGGGGGCCGGCAGCACCCCTCCCGGAAGCCGCTCGAAATCGGTGACCTGCGGCTGACCGCAGGTGAGCGTACCGGTCTTGTCGATCACCACAGTGCGCAGTTTGCCAGCCGTTTCCAGGGCTTCGGCGCTGCGAAAGATCAGGCCGTTTTCGGCCCCCTTGCCCGACGCCACCATGATGGAGGTGGGGGTGGCCAGGCCGAGGGCGCAGGGGCAGGCGATCACCAGCACGCTCACCAGAAACAGCATCGCCAGCACGGGATTGCCGCTGATCAGGAACCACCCCACGAAGGCGGCGATCGCCAGGGCGATCACCACCGGCACGAACCAGCCCACCACCTGATCGGCCAGGCGCTGCACCTGGGTGCGGGAGCTCTGGGCCTGGCGCACCAGGTCCACGATCTGGGCCAGCACCGTGTCCCCCCCCACCCGGCTGACGCGGAAGCGGAAGCTGCCGCTGCGGTTCATGGAGGCTCCAATCACGGGGTCTCCGGCCGCCTTGGCAACCGGGGTCGGTTCTCCGGTGAGCATCGATTCCTCCACCCAGGAGCTGCCTTCGATCACCTCCCCGTCCACGGGAATCCGCTCCCCGGGACGCACCTGCACCTGGTCTCCCACCACCACCAGCGCCACCGGAAGCTCGATCAGCTGGCCATCGCGCAGCACCCGGGCCGTGGGGGGCTGCAGCTGCAGCAGGCGCCGGATTGCTTCCGAGGTCTGACCCCGGGCCCGGGCCTCCAACAGGCGACCCAGCAACACCAGGGTGAGGATCACCGCGGCGGTTTCGTAGTAGACGTCGGCGGGGAGACCTTCCGCGATCAGCACCTGGGGGGCCAGGGTGGCGACCAGCGAGGTGAGCCAGGCGATGCCGGTGCCGGCCGCCACCAGGGTGTTCATATCAGCCGAGTGCTGGCGGAAGGCCGCGACGGCACCGCTGAAAAAATCACGCCCACACCAAAACAACACCGGCGTCGTGAGGATCAGCTGGGTCCAGGGACTGGTGAACCAGCCGGGCAAGAACGGCAACGGCCCACCACCAAGCATGGGGGGCAGGCTGGAGAGCAGCACCAGGGCGGTGAGCACCGCCGCCACCAACAACCGGCGGCGTAGCAGGGTGCGCTCGCGGGCCAGCTCCCGCTCCATCCCCTCGGCCGATGCCGCCAGACCCTCGGCGTGACAACAGGCTGGACTGGACTCTTGGGTGCTCATCGGGGGCCCGGCTTCGCGGTGGCGGCTGCAGGACGCCTGTGGCGACCACCAAACATCATGCTGACGCCCCGCTCCGTGCTGATTGGCTCAGACCTGCGGCAGTTCTGAGCGCTTGCACCGCCTCGAACGGACGCGCTGCCTAGGTTCCATTCGTGACACAAAAGTCAACTGCCATGGGCTTCCCTTTTGTTCATCGCTTGGCCCCCTTCGTTGCCCTTTTGGCCTTGGTTTTTGCCACGCTGATGCCTTTGCCAGCCATGGCCATTCCTACCCTTCCCAACATTTCTCCCCCTACCCTCGGAACCATGACCAAACACGAAACTGCCAAGGCTAAAGACGTGGAAGGCAAGCTCGAATCCGCCCTTGGTGAACTCACTGGCGATACGGGCCATCAAATCAAAGGCAAGGCCAAGCAGGTGCAAGCTTCGGCCATGAATGCCGCTGAAAATTTGAAGGATGGAGCTAAGTCCATGGCCAAGAAAATCGGCAATGCCTCCGATGTTGTGACCAGCTGATTTCGATTTGTTGGGTGCACATTTAGCGGCATGGGTCGTTGCCGGGGCGGGGATCCCTCCTCCCCGGCCCATAGCAACGCCGCATGGAGCCTCCTTGAATACAGCGAATTGCATCGGCAACGATTCCCGCTCCCCCCACCCCGCTGGTGCTCGTGCACGGCATGCTCGACAGCTCGCGGGTGTTCGACCGACTTCGCCAGCACCTAGGCCAACAGCTTCGCCCCCTGCTTGTGCCCGACCTGCCCCTGCGCTGCGGGATGACGCCGATCGCCGAATCCGCCGCCCTGCTGGGAGACCAGATCGAGGCCAGCTTCGGGGCGGATCAAGCGGTGGATCTGTGTGGCTTTTCGATGGGGGGCGTGATCGCCCGCACCTGGATTCAGCTGCGTGGCGGCCACCGGCGAACCCGCCGGTTCATCAGCGTGGCCAGTCCGCACCATGGCACCCTCACGGCCAACCCTTGGCCGCGCCGGCTGATGGCCGGCATCGCCGATCTGAAGCAGGGCAGTGCCCTGTTGCGGCAGCTCAATGGCGACCTCTCCAGCCTGAACGCCATCGACTGCTGCAGCTTCTATTCCGGCATCGATCTGGTGGTGATTCCCGGCTGGCGCGCCGTGCTGCCGGTGGGGGAGCAACGGATGCTGCCGGTGTGGACCCATCCCCAACTGCTGCGCGATCGTCTGTCGATCGAACCCTTGGCGGCGGAGTTGATGCGGCCCTGACGTGATGGGCCCGTTGACCCTGGGCCCGTTGACTCTGGGGGTGGTGACCGTTTCCGTGCTGGTGCGCTGGGGCCTGGGCTGGCTGCTCTGCCGGCGGATGCCCGCGCTGCCGGCGGGGGAGGTGCGGGGCCACCCCTCCGTGGCGGTGTTGATCCCGGCTCGCAACGAGGACGCCACCTTGCCGCACCTGTTGCACGGCCTACTGCAACAGAGCGTTCGGCCCCAGGAGGTGATCGTGATCGATGACCACTCCACCGATCGCACCGCCGCCATCGCCCGCCAGGCCCCCCCTGGCCTGGGGGTGCGCCTGATCCAATCGCCGCCCTTGCCGGACGGTTGGTGCGGCAAAACCTGGGCCCTCCACCGGGGCGTGGAGGCCTGCAGCGCCGAGCTGCTGGTGTTTCTCGATGCCGATACCGAACCGGCGCCGGATTTTCTCGCCTCCCTGCTGGCCTGCCATCAGACCTTGGGCGGGCTGGTGTCGGTGCAGCCGTTCCACCGCACCGAAAAGGCCTACGAGCAGCTTTCGGTGCTGTTCAACCTGGTGGGGCTAATGGCCGTGCCCCTCGGCCCCAACGGCGGGGTGGCCTTCGGCCCCGCGATGGTCACCAGCCGCGCCGACTACGAACGCATCGGTGGCCATGCGGCGGTGGCCGGCAAGGTGGTGGAGGATTGGTTCCTCGCCCACCTCTACGAGCGGGCCGGCCTGCCGGTGAGCGCCTTCCTCGGCCATGGGCACTTGTCCTATCGGATGTACCCCGGCGGTCTGGGGGACATGGTGGTGGGCTTCGCCAAGAACTTCGCCACCGCCGCCGCTGAAGTGCGCTGGTTCCGCATGGTGGCGGTGCTGCTGTGGCTGTCGGGCCTGTTCTGGGCCGCCTGGTGCCTGCCGGCCGCCGTGCTGGGCTGGCCGCTGGTGGGGGACCGCAGCCTGGCGGTGAATCTGCTGCTCTACGGATCCTTTGCCCTGCAGCTGCTGCTGCTCACGTGGCGGGTGGGGACCTTTCGCTGGATCACCTTGATCTTTCCGCTGCCAGTGCTGTTCTTTCTGGGGGTGTTTGTCCTGGCCATCGCCAACCTGGAGCGGGGCTCGGTGCCGTGGAAGGGGCGGATCGTCTCGACCCGTCGATGAGCACCACCCCCCAGCTCATCCCCCTGCTCAGCTGTGCCCTGGGCTGGCTGGGCTGGAGCCTGCTGGTGGGCGGACTGGCCAATGGGTTGCCCCTGCCGTGGCTCGACCATGAGTCGTGGCTGACCCGTCCGCGCCCCTGGGGGGAACGGGCCGAGGCCTACGAGCGCCGGTTGGGAATTCGCCGCTGGAAGCCCTGGCTGCCGGATGCCGGCGGTGCCCTGCCGGGCGGCGTGGCCAAGGCCGCCCTGGCGCGGCGGGATCGCGGCTGCCTGGAGCGGCTGCTGGTGGAAACCCGCCGGGCCGAATGGGTGCATCTGGCGCTCTGGCCGTTCTGGCTGGTCACGGCCCTCTGGCTGCCGCCCCCGGGGGTGGGGATCAACCTGGTGTTCGCCACGCTGTTCAACCTGCCCTGCCTGTGGGTGCAGCGCTACAACCGCCTGCGCCTGCGCCAGCTCCTGGAGGGGCGGCCGCCGGGAGCGGGTCGCCGCACTCCGGCTCAAGGACCCAGCAGCCTCGCCTCACACTGAACGGCCACGGCCAGGCCTTCGGCTTCGGCATGGCGGGCCACCACCACCCGGTGCAGGCCCGCCTCCAGCCGGAAGCCATCGGCGCTGTCGTCGAAGTAGGCCAGATGGCGCAGCGGAATCGCCAGGGTGAGCCGATGGTGTTCCCCCGGCTCCAGGGGCAGCCGCTGAAATCCCACCAACAGGCGCGCCGGCCGCTCCACCACCGCTCCGGGAGGCTCCACATACACCTGCACCACCTCGGCGGCCGCCATCGGCCCGCTGTTGGTCACCGTGACCGACACCTGCAGCGCGCCGGGGAGCAGCGCCGCCTGGAGATCCCCATGGTCGAAGGTGCTGTAAGAGAGGCCGAAGCCAAAGGGGAAGGCGGCGGGATGGCCCTGCCGGCGCAGCCGCCGGTAGCCGTGCCAGAGGTCGTACACCACCCGCTCGGCCCGGGGCTCAAACGGGGGGAGATGGTCGGCGCTGGTGGGCACCGCAAAGGGCATCCGGCCCGACGGCGCCACGGTCCCCAACAGCACATCGGCCAGGGCCGTCCCCCCCTCCTGACCGGGGTACCAGAGCAGCAGGATGGCGTTCACCTGGTGCCGCCAGCGCTCGCACAGGATCGCGCCGCCCCCCATCAGCACCACCACGGTGCGGGGATTGGCGGCCGCCACCGCCAGGATCAAGGCCTCGTCGGCGGGGGGCAGCGCCAGCTCCGTGCGATCACCGGCCGAGAAGTCACCGCCCGTGCGCGCCGAGGCGAACTGGGTGACGGAGGCCGCCAACGCGGCCACCGGCCGCCAGAAGGGCCGTAGCCGCTGGCTGCCCAACCAGGTCTGCAGGGGATCCGGAGCCGGCATCTCCCGCAGGATCGGCGCCAGGTCCCCGGGGTGGATGTGCTCCCCCTCCTGGCGCCAGTCGAGGCCCACCACCACCACGGCGGCGTCACTGGCGGCCGCCAACCGGGCCGCGGCGGCCGGATCCCCACCGTCGACATGGCGCACCTGCAGGAGGGGGTCGGCGGCCTGCAGACCGGCGAGGGGGGTGACGACCGATCCGGGGACGGGGCGGGTGTCGGAGGAGCCCCGATCCCCAAGGTTCGCCACCGAGGCCAGCCCACCGATCACCGCCAAGGACCCCAGCCCCCGGAACGGCAGCACGGCCTGGCTGTTTTTGAGCAGCACGATCGACTTCGTGGCCGCCTCCCGCGCCAGGGCCCGGTGGGCCGCGCAGCCCCGCAGGGAGGCGGGGTAGGGGCCGGGGGGCACGGCCAACTGGGGGCGCAGCAAGCGCAATGCGGCGTCGTCGACGCGGGCCATCGACACGGTGCCCGCCCGCAGGGCCTCCTCCAGGCAGCCCTCGAAGATCATCCGAAAGGGCATCTCCAGGTCCAACCCGGCCCGCAGGGCGGCGACGCCATCGCGCACCCCGAAGATGAAGTCGCTCACCACAAACCCCTGGAAGCCCCAACGGGATTTGAGGATGGTGGTGAGCAGCTCCCGGTTCTGGGCGCACCACACCCCATTCACCCGGTTGTAGGAGCACATCACGGAGCCGGCACCGGCGGCGACGCAGTCGCGGAAGTGGGGGAGGTAGAGCTCATGCAGCACCCGGCGACTCAGCTGGATGTCCACCAGAAAGCGGGAGCTGTCGATTGAATTGAGGGCGAAATGCTTGACGCAGGCGATGGAGTGGCGCTGCAGGCCGCGGGTGCAGGCGCTGCCCAGGGCCCCGAGCAGCACGGGGTCCTCGCCGTAGGTCTCCTGGGCCCGGCCCCAGCCGGGGTGGCGCAACAGGTTTACGCACACGGCCGCCACCCAGTTGGCACCGAACGACCGGGCTTCCTGGGCGATGGCCTCGCCGATCCGCTCCTCAAGGTCGCTGTCCCAGCTGGCGCCCCGGGCGATCGGCACCGGAAAGGTGGTGGCCCCCCCCGCCAGCACCACCCCGCGGGGACCATCCACGAACTGCAGCCCCGCCAGCCCCGCCCGGGGCACCACGGCGGCGGGCCAGGGGTGGCGATGGGAGGCATCGGCAACGGCGATGTCCAGCATCCCGGCCCAGAACGGCGTGCCACCCGACAGCAGCGCCAGCCTTTCGTCCGGGGTGAGGGAGTCCAGCAGCCGCTGGGCCCGCGGATCAGGGGAGCCGATGGGGGACGGGGCAACCACGGCGTCACGGAAACGGGAACCGGACGGGCACCTTGCACATGGGTCCATCCAATCCGGGCTACTGGGAGAGGCTCCGCTTGGAGGCCAACGGCCCTGGTCTGCCGCTGTTTCCCAGCGCCGCCGGGGGGGGCCTTATGGCACCGGTTCGCAGGCGATGTCCTGGACCTCCCCCTGGCCGCGTCGCAATCGGAAGCGGGGGTGGGCCGGATCTTCGAGGCTCCACCACCATTTGCCGTCGGTGAAGCTGGCGGGGCCGGCATTGTTGGTGCGCGGCAACTGCAGGCGCAGCTCACGCCACTGCAGCACCACGACGCCCCCCACCGGCACCGGGCCGGAGCTGGGGTCGGGGATGGTGGGGTCATCGACGGCGCCGCTCACCAGCAGGGCCTCGAGCGGGTCGCCGTCGCAGCGGTAGAGCGCGGGCGGAGCGCCGCTGGCGGCCAGGGCCGACGGGATCGGAGCAACCCCAAGGACCACCACGGCAAGGGTCACCCCGGCAATGACAACGCCGGCAACCACCATCAGGGCGGCGATTCGCCCACCGACCCATCCACCGATCAGCGGCAGCTTGCGCCAGGCTGGGGGCAACAGAGGCATGGCTTGTTCAGGCATGGCTTGTTCAGACTTGGAAGTAGCAGGAATGGAACCCATGCTCCAGCCTGCCGCCGGCCCCCCGTTGCTGGTGTTCGACGGGGGCTGTCCGTTCTGCCACCACTTCGCCGCCCTGAGTGAGTTGCGCAGCGGCATCCCCGACCTGGCCATTCGCGATGGCCGCGCCGATACGGCCCTGCGGCAGGCCTTGGCCCGCCGGGGCTATGCCCTACGCGATGGCGCCATGGTGATCGACGGCGAGCGGGTACTGCATGGAGCGGAGGCGATCGCCTGGTTGTGCGCTCGCATGCAACCAAGCGCCGCCCTGCTGCAGCTGCTGGCTCCCCTGATGGCCGACGGCCGCCGTGCCCGCCGTGTCTATCCACTGCTGTTGCTGGCACGGCGGCTGGCGCTGGCGGTGCGGCGCCTGCCGTTGGACCCCGACGCCGGGGGCTGGTGAACGCCAAGCCGTCGCGCTGGCAAGTCAGTTCTGCCCACCCATCGGTCGCTCACCAGCCCCCGGACCATCCCAGAAGTTCTGCGGCGACAGCGAAGGCGTGGCGCCAGCCAAACCAAAAGATGATCAAAAATTCCTCTCCCTCTCCACCCCCCCCCTTTAGGGGGGATATAGAGAGAGCAAAGGTAGAGCCTTGCGGAGAGTTGGCCTAAATTGGCTGAGCCGAGACCACGAATAATTAATGGGCCAAAAGCAAATCAATACAAAGACAACCACCAAATACACCTCTCACGCCCAAGCGAAATCACCCGCCCGATCCAACGAAAAACATTGCGAGTCAAAGGAGACTCGGATGGCTAAAATTAACTGCCTACTAGTTGAGGAACAGTTAATGTTTGCCGATCTACTGCTGCCAGTTCTTCAATCGATTCCAGGCCTGAACCTTGTGGTCAGGGCCGCAACAGGTAGCGAGGCCATTGAAAAAATTACTTTCATCAAACCTGAATTACTTCTTGTTGATTTTTCTCTTCCGGATTTGCTGACAGCCCAAGTTGCGGAAGCACTTCATCAGCACAAACCGCAAGCACGTTGCATTGCGCTTTCAAGCCAGGCCAGCAGCTTCGCCTGCCCTCCAAGCCTTCAACCTTTCCTACATGCAGTAGTCAACAAAACAAGCACCTTGGAAAAACTATGCAAAGAAATCAATCTGCTAATCCACGCCAGCACAGACAGGACATCACCGTCCAATCCAACCCAAGCCCCCCCCGCAACTCAAACGTTCCAATCAACTTGAAAGCGGGTGCCACAACAACGCCATAACCCAAACCGCCTCGATTGCCATCGAAACCGCGGAACTGCCTCGACAAACTCTCCCGACAACATCCAGAACACCAGGGGCAGACCCAAGACCAATGGCCGCGACGCCCACCAACAACACATGATCCTAACGTCACCGCCAGGAAAGGCAAATATGATGCCAATTTTAACAGATTAACCAGCGAGAGTTCGGCCTACTTTTCTTGCCCAACATTGGAGCGGCTGGCTCGAACTGAACGGCTGGGATCGCTTTGGGAGCTCAGCACGAACGCTGCGGCTCCCTGGTCTCGAGGGTCACGATCACGGAACGGATCCCAACGAACCCTCCGTTGCAGGGGCGGCTGAAGCCACAGACAGCTCAACACCCACGCCATCAAGCGGTCTGCGACTGAGAAGCGGCGCGCCGCCAAGGCGTCCAGATCCGCCAGGACGCCACTCTGATCTGGGACCAACGCGTGACGCGAGAGCGTTGTGCCACGACCCCTTAGGGTCCGCCCATTCCCAATCCGAAGGTTCGCTCCGATTCCTTGCCATGCGCATCGCCACCTGGAACGTCAACTCGGTGCGCACCCGGATCGATCAGGTGCAGGCCTGGTTGGCCGCCGAACAGCCCGAGGTGCTCTGTCTCCAGGAAACCAAGGTGACCGACGACCTGTTTCCCCACGCCCCCTTCGAAGCACTGGGCTACCAACTGGCGATCAGTGGCCAGAAGGCCTACAACGGCGTGGCGATCGCCAGCCGCCTGCCCCTGGACGATGTGCAGGTGGGCTTCCCTGCCCTACTGCCGGAGGATCCTGAGGCCCTTGCCCTGGGGGAGCAGAAGCGGGTGATCAGCGCCCTGGTGGACGGCGTGCGCGTGCTGAACCTCTATGTGCCGAACGGGTCGTCCTTGAAGTCGGAGAAATACGGCTACAAGCTCACATGGTTGGGCTGCCTGCACCGTTATCTGGAGATCCAGGCGCAGCAGGGGGATCCCCTGGTGATGGTGGGCGACTTCAACATCGCCCTGGAGGATCGGGACATCCACGATCCCGAGCGGCTCAGGGGCGGGATCATGGCCAGCGAAGCGGAACGGCAGGCCCTGCGGCGGGCGCTGGGGGAGCGGCTCAGCGATGGGTTTCGGTTATTTGAAGCGGAGGAAGGCCACTGGAGCTGGTGGGACTACCGCAGCGGCGCCTGGGACCGGGACCGGGGCTGGCGCATCGACCACATCTACCTGGACGACACCCTGCGGGACTACGCCACCGGCTGCGTGATCCACAAGACGGTGCGCGGCAACGACCAACCCAGCGACCATGCGCCGGTGGTGGTCAACCTGGCCTGGCCGGCGGAGGAAAGCGACGAGGGCACCGAAGCGGAGCAGGAGGACAGCCCCTGGTGAAGGCGAAGTCCCCCAGGGACCCTGTCAATCCATCCACGACTCAAGGCTGAGATCCTGCCGCCGCAGCAAGGCAAACAGGGTGCCGGCGTTGCCACGACACACCCGCAGCTCCTGATCCAGCACGGTGATGTCGAGCCAGGCGGGGAAGCCCTGGCGCACCCCGCGCAGCAGTTGCAGCCTCCGTTCGCCAACCCGTGGCCCCAGCCAGCCGCCCCGCTCGAAGGTCACCCGCACCCGCTGGGGCCCCTCCACCGCAATCGCGGCCTGCACGGCGATGGCCGCCAGGGGCGCCAGGGGCCCGGCCGGCCGGAGCAGATTCATGCCCCGGCCGCGGTCCGGATCCAGCAGTTGCAGGTTCTCGAGCCAGGGGGCTACGGCCAGATAGGGCTGGGAACTACTGCTCCAACCCAGCTGCCACACCCCGCGCAACAGCCCGGCCTCCTGCTCCAGATTGGCCGGTTGATCCCGCTCCAGCTGGACGATCAACTCCCGGACCCGATCGGCGGGGCCGGAGCCGCTGCGCAACAGGCTGAGCAGCTCACTGCGGGCAAGAGACGGCGTCATCCCAAGACACTGGAAGCGTTTTGAGACGCTAGGCACCCCCAAGGCGACGACGTCACGCCATCCACGCCAGAAACGCTGAAATTCTGGCCATCTGTGACGCTGCCGCCCCGTAGCGTCAACGGCAAACTGCCCGCTGCCGCCGCCGGCGGCGTTCCATGCCCCCAGCGTTCTCCCCCGATCCGGCCGAGACAATCATCCTGGCCCTCGATCGACCCGACGCCCCCTCGGCCCTGGCCCTGGCCGACGCCATCGCCGGCCTGCGCTGGGTGAAGGTGGGACTGGAGCTGTTCAGCGCCGCCGGACCCGCCGTGGTGACCGACCTGCGCGACCGGGGCCTGCGGGTGTTTCTCGATCTCAAGTTCCATGACATCCCCGCCACCATGGCCGGCGCCTGTCGCAGTGCCGCCCGCCTGGGGGCCGAGCTGATCACCGTGCATGCCTGCGCCGGCAGCGACGCCCTGGGGGCGGCCCAGGCCGCGGCCCTTGAAGGGGCCGCCAGTGTCGGACTGGCGCCCCCCACCCTGCTGGCGGTCACGGTGCTCACCAGCTGGCCGCCGGAGCGCTTCGCCGCCGAACTGGCCATCGCCGAGCCCGTCTCCGCCCATGTGGAGCGGCTGGCGGCCTTGGCTGTCGCCGCCGGCCTGGGCGGCTGCGTCTGCTCCCCCCTGGAGGTGGCCGCCCTGCGGGCCGCCCATCCCCAACCCTTCACCCTGGTGACCCCGGGCATCCGCCCGGCCGGCAGCGCCAGCGGCGATCAACGGCGGGTCCTCACCCCCGCCCAGGCCATGGCCGCCGGCGCCAGCCAACTGGTGATCGGCCGACCGATCAGCGCCGCCCCCGATCCGGCCGTCGCCTTCCAGGCCTGCTGCGCGGAACTGGGCTGAGGGGATTCAACCGTCCTGGGGCTTGGGGATCGCCTTCGTCACCAGGTGATTCACCGCCTCGGACAACTCCAGTGGGAACAGCACAACGGTGTTGGAGGGGCTGGCCCCCAAGCCATCGATCGTCTGCAGGGTCCGCAGGTTGAGGGCAATCGGATTGGCGGCCATCGTGGCAGCGGCCTTGGCCAGGCTCTCCGCCGCCTCCCGGTCCCCTTCCGCCTTGGTGATCGTGGCCCGCTTTTCCCGCTCCGCCGACGCCTGTCTGGACATCACCCGCTTGAGGTCCTCCGGCAACTCGATGTCCTGCAACTGAATACTTTCGATGCGGATCCCCCAGAGCGTGGCCTGGGCATTGACCGCCGTGCGGATCGCGTCCTGAATGCCCTCCCGCTCCGACAGCAGCTCGTCCAGGCTGAGCCCGCCGATCACATCCCGCAGGGTGGCCTGGCTGAATTGGGCGATGGCAAAGGTGTAGTCCTGAATCGCATTCACCGCCTTCGGGGCGTCCTCCACGAGAAAAAACACAGCGCTGTCGATGCTGGCGGGGACGTTGTCCTTGGTGATCACCTTCTGGCTGGGAATGTTGATCACCAGGGTGCGGGTATCGATGAAGCGCACCGTTTCCAGCACCGGAATGACATAAAGCACCCCCGGTCCGCGCACATCCTGGAGGCGACCGAGCCGCAGAATCACCCCCCGCTCCCACTGGGCCGCCACCCGCAGACCATTCACCGCCACCCCCCAGGCCGCCGCCAGGGCAGCCCCCCCCAACACCCTCTCGCCGCGCTGCTCCTCCGGCGCGGACACCACCGATAACGCGATCAAGACCGCAGGAAACCAGAACAGCACCGCCCGCAGGCCGGCCCCCAGGCTGCGATGGCCGTCGTTGGCCGATGGGTTCATCGCCTGGCTGGAGGGATTGGGTTGGGCAAACATCCGCCCAGCCATCGCGCGAAACTCACTGGAAGCCATGGGTTCACATCAACGCTGAAGCCAAGCGATCCAGGCTCAGCTCTGCAACCAGCCTAGGAGCGGTAGGGAGTTGGGCCCAATTCCGGCGGATCCAGGGTGTGGCACCCTGCCGCATTCGTGGTCAGGATGGGCCCTAGTCCCCCCTGCCTTGTGGTGCACTCCGCCACGGATGATCCGATCCGCCGCCTTGATCAGACCCTGTTCGATGCGGTGGCCGCTCAAGCCCGTCAATCCCCGCGCCGTCGCCTCAATCACAACCTCCACGCCGAAACGGATCAGGTCCAGCGGTTCCTGAACGTGCTCCAACCCGGCACCTATGTGCGCCCCCACCGCCATCTCCGCGCCGAGGTGGGCGCCGGCTTCGAGTGTTTTGTGGTGCTCCAGGGGGCCATCGGTTTGCTGCTGCTCGATGCCCGGGGGGAGGTCCAGCGCCGTGAACGCCTGGACGCCGCAGGGCCGCTCCACGGGCTGCAGCTGATCGAAGGGCAGTTCCACACCCTGGTGGCCCTGTCCTCCGATGCGGTGATGTTCGAGATCAAGCAGGGGCCCTACAACCCCGCCGCCGACAAGGACTTCCTGCCCCAGTTCCCCGCTGAGGGCACCCCGGAAGCCGCCGCCCAGGAACGGGCCTGGCGGGCCCTGTTCACCGAACCCTGACCCCATGGCCTCGATGCCCTGCCTTGCCCACCCCCGTCCGGCCACACTCACCCTGGTGATGGCCACGGCCCTCGCCAGCCTGCTGCCGGCCCCAGCCGGCGCCTGGCCCTTGGTTCGCCGGCCCGTGGAGAACCCCACCAGCGTTTCGAACAGCCAGTTCCCAGAGCTGGTCGTGGCCTTCCAAAGCCGGGGCTTCCGGGTGGAGCGGGAGCATGAGCGCTGCACCGAGCGGGGCCTCTACGGCATCTACCTGCGCCGGGCCCGGATGATCGTGGTCTGCCCCGTTGGCAACCAATCCGACACCCTGTTGCATGAGGGCTGGCATGCGGTGCAGGCCCGCTGCCTGCGCGGTGCCCCCCTCCTCGATCAGGCCACCCTCGACCGGGGTCTCACCGCCGCCGACCGCCGGGACATCTCCCAGCTCTACACCGGAGCGGCCTGGCAACGGGAGGCGGAGGCGCGGGTGATGGCCCGCTCCACGCCCGACAGCTATTTCGCCTGGGTGGACAAACTCTGCACCGGCAAACTCCCCGCCCCCGTCACCGCCACCACGCCGGCCCCAGCTCCAGCCAGCCGTTGATCCATCTCCAGGCGGTGGCGGCGGCAGAAGCTGCAGTGGCCCCAGCGCGCCATCTCCCCGGCCGGGGCGGGCCGACGGCAATCCGGACAATCGGCGAGGCCGTGCACATCGATCCGGCTGGGGTGGGCCGCCCACACCTCCGCTTCCTGATCACTGGCCGGGAGGGGCGCGGGCGTGGCGTACACCTGCTGCACCCGCAGCTCCCGCACCGGGAACCCCGCGCCCCGCAGGGCACCCAACAATTGATGGCGGTGATATTGCAACGCCTGCAGCCAAGGTCCGGGCGCGGCCCCCACACTCAGCCGACCCGCCTGCAACTGCAGGGGCCGGCAGTGGGCGGCCAACTGGGGACCAGCGATCCGGGGCCAGGCTTGCCATAGGGCCGCCAGATGGCCCTCCCGGCGCCAGCGGGTTTCCAGATCCGTCAGGCAGTCGCCGAGGGCGCGCGCCGGCTGGGGCGCCGCCGGCACCAGCACCGAGATCGTCCCGATCCGCAGGGCCTGGGGACTGGGACCGGAGTTGGAACTGGAGCTGGGACCCGTGGAGCGGCGGGAGACACGTGCCATGGGGGTCACGCTAGGGGAACCCAGCAGAGGTGGTGCGGCAATCCGTTGGTGGCAGCGGGCGGTGGCTGTTGGAGGATCGGGCTACCCTCGGGCCCTGCCCCCACCTCCATTCCATGGGCTTCTTCGATCGGCTCAGCCGCCTTCTGCGCGCCAACCTCAACGATCTGGTGAGCAAGGCGGAAGATCCGGGCAAGATCCTCGACCAGTCGGTGGCCGACATGCAGGCCGACCTGGTGAAACTGCGCCAGGCGGTGGCCACGGCCATCGCCAGCCAAAAACGGCTGCAGAACCAGGCCGAGCAGGCCGAAACCCAGGCCCGTACCTGGTATGAACGGGCCGAGCTGGCCCTCAAGAAGGGGGAGGAGGACTTGGCCCGGGAAGCCCTCTCCCGCCGCAAGACCTACACCGACACCGCCACGGCGCTGAATACCCAGATCAGCAACCAAGCGGGTCAGGTGGAAACCCTCAAGAAAAGCCTCACCGCCCTTGAGGGCAAGATCGCCGAGGCCAAAACCAAGAAGGACATGCTCAAGGCCCGGGCCCAAGCCGCCCAGGCCCAGGAGCAACTTCAGAGCGCCGTGGGCAACCTGAGCACCAACAGCTCGATGGCCGCCTTCGATCAGATGGAGGAGAAGGTGCTCGCCCTGGAGGCCCGGAGTCAGGCCGCGGCCGAGTTGGCGGGGTCCGATCTGGAAAGCCAGTTCGCCGCCCTCCAGGGCAGCGATGTGGACGACGAACTGGCGGCCCTCAAGACCCGCATGGAGGGCGGCGCCAACCCGATCGCCCTACCGGCGGAGAACGCCGTTCCCAAACTACAGCCCGTCCAGGTGGCTGAAGTGGATGCGGAGCTGGAACAGCTGCGCCGCTCGATCGACAAGCTCTGACGGCCCGGGAAGCTGCGCCCCGGGCCTAGACGCGGCCAGCCCCTGGGGGCTTCCTTCCTAAGATCGGCCCAGCTGCTTCATGGGTTCTTGGCCACCGACATCGATTCCCCCGTGCTCACCCTCACCGACGCCAGCTTCAAGGCTGAGGTGCTGGAGAGTCCCCTGCCCGTGCTGGTGGACTTCTGGGCCCCCTGGTGCGGACCCTGCCGCCTGATTGCCCCGCTGATGGCCAAGGTTGCAGGCAAGTATGTCGATCAAATGCGGGTCGGCAAGCTGGAAGCCGATCCCAATCCCGCCACCGTTGAGCAGTACGCGGTGCGGGGCCTACCCACCTTGATCCTCTTCCGCAATGGCGAAGAGGTCGCCCGCCATGAAGGGGCCATTCCCGAGCAGCAGCTTCAGGGTTTTGTGGATGCCCATCTCTGAGCGGCTCTCCCGGTTGGGCAGTGGCCTCTTTGCCCGCAACGACCAACGCAAACAGGCCTATCGCCAACGGCTCCTCAGCGCCGCCGGGGCCGGGCTTCCGCCCCTGCTCGACCTCTCGCTCGGCTCCACCGACCTGCCGCCGCCACCAGCCGCCATCACGGCCATGGCCCATGCCCTGGCCAGCCCGGACAGTGCCTCCTACTGCCTGCACGCCGCCACCCTGCCCTTCCGGGAGGCGGTAGCGGCCTGGGCCCAGCGCCGCTTCGGCACCACCGTCGATCCGGAAACCGAGGTGCTGTTGTTGGTCGGGTCCCAGGAGGGCACCGCCCATCTGCCGCTGGCGGTGCTGGATCCCGGCGATGCCGCCCTGTTGCTCGATCCCTACTACCCCTCCCACATGGGGGGCCTGCACCTGGCCTCGGCCCGGCCGTTGCTGCTGCCCCTGGATTCCGACCAGGGCTGGCGGCCGGATTTTGACCGTCTCCCCGCCAGCACCTGGGACAGCCTGCGGCTGATGGTGCTCGGCTTTCCCCACAATCCCACCGCCACCACCGGCTGCCAAAGCTGGCTGGATGCTGCGGTGGCTAAGGCCCTGCAGCACGACGTGGTGCTGGCCCACGACAACCCCTACGTGGATCTGGCCCTGGAGGGCGAGGCCCCCGCCCTGCTGCGCCATCCCGCCTGGCGCCAGTGCGGCATCGAATTCTTCTCCTTCTCGAAGAGCTGGTGCCTGGGGGGCTACCGACTGGCCTTCGCCATCGGCGCCGAATGGCTGATCACGGCCCTGCGCCAGCTCAAGGGGGTGGTGGATTTCAACCAGTCTTTGGCCCTGCAGGCCGGCGCCATCGCGGCCCTGGAGCAGGCACCCCATTGGCCCCAGCAGATCCTGGAGGTCTACCGCCAGCGGCGCGATCGCATGGTCGTTGCCCTGGAAACCCAGGGCTGCCCCGTGCGGGTGCCCTCGATGGCCCTCTACCTCTGGCTGGAACTGCCGCCGCAGGCCCGGGCCCGGGGTTTCGATTCCGAGGGCTTCTGCGCCGCCCTGCTCGAGGGCAGTGGGGTCTGCCTTACCCCCGGCAACGGCTTCGGGCCCGGGGGGGAGGGCTGGCAACGGCTGGCCCTGGTCCACCCAGCCGAGCAGCTGGAGGCCGGAGCGCATCAAATCGGCAGCTGGTTGCGGCAGCTGTGATCGGCACGATCGCCGCCGCCCGGCGACGGCTGGCCTCGGCGGCGGATCCACCGCCCCTGGCCTGGCGGCTGCGGGGCCTGGGGGTCTGCGCCAGCACGGAACGGGAGCTGGAGCACTGGTTACTGCGCCAGCCCCCAGCACCTGGCCAACCGCTGGTGCAACCCCGGGCCGTGCTGGCGGCGCACCAACGCTTCGGCCATGGTCAACAGGGGCGGCCGTGGCAGGCGCCCCCTGGCGGCGTCTGGATCAGTGCCGCCCTGCCCTGGACCACCGTGACCCCGTCCAGCTCAGCCCAGGGTGATTCCCCAGCTGCTTCCCCAGCTGCGGTCCCAGCTGCGGCCCTCGGCCTAGCGGTGGCCGTGGGCCTGGCCCAGGAGTTGGAGGCCTTTGGCCTGGCCGTGCGGCTCAAATGGCCCAACGACCTCCTGGTGGTGGATGGCGATGGAACGCCGCGCAAGCTCGCCGGCCTGCTGCCGCGGTTGCGGTGGCGAGGTGGAGTCAGCCGTTGGGCCCAGGTGGGCGTGGGCCTCAACGGACGCAACCGGGTGCCCGCCGGCGCCATTTCCCTGGCTCAGGCCCTCGGCGGCCGTTCCCATCCAGCGACCGATCCGCTGGCCCTGGCGGCGCGGGTGCTGCGCGCCCTGGAGTGGGCCGTGGCCCATGGCGGATTGGCGGAAGCGGTGCGGCAGGAGGCCGAGCGGCGCCTGTGGTGGGACGCCCAACCCTTGCCCCATCAGGGGAGCTGGTGGTGGGTGGAGGGCCTGGCGGCCGATGGGGGCCTGCGGTTGCGCAGCGGACTTCACCACACCACCCTCCACCGCCGCTTCTAGGGGCGGAGTTGGGAATGATGATCGAAGCGCAACCTTCCGTAAACTCCCATCACCCTTGACGCCTCCTCGCCCGTTGTTGGCGTTGGCGCTGCGTCCTTTACCCATCGCCGTTGTCCATGGCTCGTCGGCCTACTGCCGCCCTACTGGCGCTCACCACCCTGGTGGCCGGTCCCTTAGTGACCGTGCCCCTGGTCCTGGCCCAGACAACCCCGGAGACGGTGGCGCCCCTGGAACCGGCTCCTGTGCTGGCGCCTGTGCTGTCGCCTGTCGCGCCCGTGTCCCCCCCACCCGGCCCCGTCTCCCCCCCGGCGGCGGCGCCCGCCGCGGCCCAATCCGCACCGGCGGCCACGGCTGGCACGACCATGCCCCTGCGTCCCTCGGCCGAACAGCTGCGGCCCCTGCCGCCGCGCCGCTTTGACACCGACCTCGACACCTTGGTGCGCGAAGGGGTTGTGAGTCCCTCGGAGGTACGGGTGCGGGGCACCCTGATCAATCCTGGCAACCTCGGCGGCTTCCAGGACGGATGTCGCCAGGGAGCCTTCTCGGCCCGGGAGTGCGGCGGCATGGGGGTGATCGTGCGGGAGCGGGGTGGTGGTGCTGGCGATGGCTCCGCCTACCGAGGTGGCAGCTATGGCGAGGCGGGTGGGGGCGGCGCCGGTCCGGTGGCCTCCTACGGGGGAGGTGAGCGCTACGGCATCGATGCGGCGCCCCTGCCCCCGATCTCCGTGCCGGTCACGGCCCTGCTCTCCGGCTCCGGCGGCAGCTTCCGCCTTTCTGATGTGTTCCGGGTCACGCCCCGACCCCAGGCCATGGGAGGCAATGGCAACGCCCGCTTGCTGTTCCCCCTTCAAGGATCGGCGGTGGTCAGCAGCAATTTTGGTTGGCGCCTTCACCCCCTGCTCGGCACCTGGTTGATGCATTCCGGCCGCGATTTGGCGGCCCCCGAAGGCACACCGGTGCTGGCTGCCCTCACGGGACGCGTGGTGAGCAGCGGGACGGCCGGTGGCTACGGCCTGGCGATTGAGCTGGAGCACGATGGCCCCCGACGCCGCACCCTCTATGGCCATCTCTCGGAGTTGTATGTGAAGGAAGGGGAGACCGTCCGTCAGGGGGAGGTGATTGGTCGGGTCGGCAGCACGGGCCTCAGCACCGGTCCCCATCTGCACTTCGAACTGCGGCTGCCCCAGGATGGGGGCTGGGTGGCCACGGATCCCGGCGACCTGGATCCGGGTCATGGTCCGGCCATCGCCGATGGCAAGGGTCAGCAAGGGCTGCCTGGACTGCCAGGCGCCCCTGGAGAGCATGGGGGCCCGGATGCGGTGGCGATGCTGCTGGGCCAGCTGCTCCAGACCCTGGAACGCCCCCGATCCCCCCTGCCCCTGCCCGGAGAAACCCTGAAACTGCCACCGACTCCACCACGTGCCTCCCAGCCGCCACCAGTGGGTCCGCTACCACCGAGGGGATGAGCCCAGAGACGCTTCAAGATTTGTGACGTCAGGCGGCGATACGGCCGTCACGGAATTGCAACACCCGGTGGGCCCGATTCCCCACCTCCTGTTCATGGGTCACCAACAGAATCGTGATTCCCTGGCGATTAAGTTCATCGAACAGGGCCAAGACCTCATCGGTGGTTCGGGAATCAAGGGCACCGGTGGGTTCGTCGGCCAGCAAGAGGCTGGGGTGATTGATGATCGCCCGCGCCACGGCAACCCGCTGCTGCTGGCCACCGGACATCTGGTTGGGCCGATTGTGCAAACGCTCGCCGAGGCCCACCCGCTCCAGGGCCTCCGTCGCCCGCCGGCGCCGCTCCCCCGCTGGCACCCCGGCATAGATCATCGGCAGGATCACATTCTCCAGGGCCGAAAGTTGGGGCAGGAGATGGAACTGCTGGAACACGAACCCCAGCAGACGGTTGCGCAGATCCGCCAGGTTGTCATCGGAGAGGGTTTCCACGGGAATCCCATTCAGCCGATAGGTGCCGCTGGTGGGTCGATCCAGGCAGCCGAGGATGGCCATCGCCGTGCTTTTGCCGGAGCCGGAGGCGCCCATCACCGCCAGATAATCGCCGTGCTCGACCCTTAGGCAAAGGTCATCAAGGGCACGCACCTCGGTATCGCCTTTGCCATAAAGCTTGCTCACATGCATGAGCTCGGCCACGGGGGGCTGGCTCGCCAAGGGGGGCTCCATGGCCTCGGCTCCCTTGGGGCGCGAAGGCATCCCCGTGGATGGGCTCATGATCACAGGGCGATGGTGTCGAGGGCGCCTTCAGCCCAGTGCCGCGGCAGAGGCCGTGGAGGCAGCGATGGCGGTGGCATTGGCAATGGCTTTCTGCAGGATCGGCGTCCCAGCCACCGTGCTGCTGGCCCAATCAAATAAGGGGCTGGAGAGGATGCCTCCCACCGCTGTGATGATCACACAACCCACCAGACCCACCCTCAGGGGTTGCATGCCGTCCAAGTTCCAGCGAATGGGCGGGTAGGCCTTCACTACATCGGAAGCCTCTTGGGGCTCCTTAACCACCATCATCTTGATCACCGAGATATAATAATAAATCGACACCACCGACGTGACCAGGCCCACCACCACCAGCAGGTACTGCTGATCAGCCCAACCAGCAAAGAAGATATAGATCTTGCCGAAGAATCCCAACATCGGAGGAATTCCCCCCAACGAAAGCAGGCAGAGGCTCAGGCCGAGGGTAATCAGGGGATCCTTCTGATAGAGGCCTGCGTAGTCGGAAATGCGATCACTGCCGGTACGCAGTGAGAAGAGAATGATGCAGGCAAAGGCCCCCAGATTCATAAACAGATAGGCCGCCATATAAAGCACCATGGCCGAAAATCCATCCTCCGTTCCACACACCAGACCAATCATCACGAAGCCGGCCTGGCCGATGGAGCTGTAGGCCAACATCCGCTTCATCGAGGTCTGGGCCAAGGCCACCACGTTGCCGAGCACCATGCTCAACAGTGCCAGCACCGTGAACAGGAATTTCCACTGGCTATCGAAGCTCTCAAAGCAGCCCACCAGGATGCGTAGGGCCAGGGCGAAACCGGCCGCCTTGGAGCCCACCGAGAGAAAGGCCACCACAGGCGTGGGGGAGCCTTCATAGACATCCGGGGTCCATTGGTGAAAGGGAACGGCCGAGATCTTGAACGCCACCGTGGCCAGAATGAACACCAGGGACAGGGCCGCTACCGGCGTGGAGGCCGTACGCAGAGCTACTCCAATGGCCTCAAGACTGGTCGCACCACCACTGAGGCCGTAGAGCAAAGAAGCGCCGTAGAGGAAGACCGCCGCAGCGGCGGAACCGACCAGCAGATATTTGAGGGCGGCCTCGGAACTGCGAGCATCCCGTTTCATGTAGCCCGCGAGCAAATAGCTCGAGACAGACAGGGTTTCAAGCGATATAAAGATACTGATCAAATCCGTTGAACCGCAGAGCACCATGGCCCCCACGGTTGCGGCCAGCAGGATCGCCGCAAATTCGCCCAAGGGCGTGCCGCTGCGCTCGACGTAGCGCCAACTGAGCAGCAGGCTGATCAGCGTGGAGGCCGCCACCACGGCCCGGAAAGCGATCGCCAGGTTGTCGGCCAGAAAAGCGCCCAGAAACGACGGCTCAAGGGGGCTGTTCCATTGCAACGCCAGCAATCCAAGGGCAGTCCCCAGCCCCGCGTAGCAAATCGTCGGCACCCAGCGGCTGGCGGCGCGCTCCCCAGCCAGATCCACTAGCAGGCACACCAAGAGAGCCACCAGCACGGCCCCCTCAGGGGCGATGGTGGCGGCGTTCAGCTGAAGGTTGAGGGCTCCGGTGCCCAGTCCGGAGGCGATGGCGTCGCGGGCCGCAGAGCCAGGGGTTGCGGCCAGGAGTCCTGGAATGGAGCTGGCGGCGGCGGAACTTGCGGCGGACAAGGCAGCCTGGGTCGCGAAGGCCACGGCGAAAAAAGGCTCCAATGCTGCGGACTTTAGCGGCCGCGCCCTGACGCCGACCCCCAGGCCGCCGGACGATGCGATAAAGAAGGAAGCGGTTTCCCGCCTGCCCGTGGCGCACACCCTGGTCATCGTTGAGAGCCCCACCAAGGCCCGCACCATCCGTGGCTTCCTGCCGAAGGAGTTCCGGGTGGAGGCCTCTATGGGCCATGTGCGCGACCTCCCCAACAACGCCAGCGAGATTCCTGCCGCCCACAAGGGCGAGAAATGGGCCAACCTGGGCGTCAACACCGCCAACGCCTTCGAGCCGCTCTACGTGGTTCCCAAGGACAAGAAAAAAGTGGTCAAGGAGCTGAAGGACGCCCTCAAGGGCGCCGAGCAGTTGCTGCTGGCCACGGATGAGGACCGGGAAGGGGAGAGCATCAGCTGGCACCTGCTGCAGCTGCTGGCCCCCAAGGTGCCGGTGAAGCGCATGGTGTTCCACGAGATCACCCAGGAGGCCATCGGTCGCGCCCTCCAGAACACCCGGGAGCTCGACATGGAGCTCGTCCACGCCCAGGAAACCCGGCGCATCCTCGACCGCCTGGTCGGCTACACCCTCTCCCCCCTCCTCTGGAAGAAGGTGGCCTGGGGACTGTCGGCCGGCCGGGTGCAGTCGGTGGCCGTGCGCCTGCTGGTGCAGCGGGAACGGGCCCGGCGGGCCTTCCGCAGCGGCAGCTACTGGGACCTGAAGGCCAAACTGGAGCAGGCCAGCGCCCCCTTTGAGGCCAAACTCACCCATCTGCGGGGTGAGCGCATCGCCGGGGGGGCGGATTTCGACGAAAGCACCGGCGCCCTCAAGTCCGGCAGCAAGGTGAAGCTGCTCAGTGAGGCTGAGGCGCGGCAACTCCAGGCCGCCGTCCAGGCCGCCACCTGGCAGGTGGCCACGGTGGAGGAGAAACCCACCGTCCGCAAACCGGTCCCCCCCTTCACCACCAGCACCCTGCAGCAGGAGGCCAACCGCAAGCTGCGGCTCTCGGCCCGCGACACCATGCGCACCGCCCAGGGGCTCTACGAGCGGGGCTTCATCACCTACATGCGCACCGATTCGGTGCACCTCTCCGACCAGGCGATCAACGCCGCCCGCGGCTGCGTGACGGAAAAGTATGGCAAGGAGTTCCTCAGCCCCGGTCCCCGCCAGTTCACCACCAAGGCACGCAACGCCCAGGAGGCCCACGAGGCGATCCGTCCCGCCGGAGAGCGGTTCCGCACCCCGAACGAAACGGGGCTAGATGGCCGGGACCTGGCGCTCTACGACCTGATCTGGAAGCGCACGGTGGCCAGCCAGATGGCCGATGCCCGCCTCACCATGCTGGCGGTGGATCTGGAGGCCGCCGGGGCCACCTTCCGGGCCAGCGGCAAGCGAATCGACTTCGCCGGGTTTTTCCGCGCCTACGTCGAGGGCAGTGATGATCCCGACGCCGCCCTGGAGGGCCAGGAGGTGTTGCTGCCGGCCCTGGCGGTGGGGGACAGCCCCGCCTGCCGGGCCATCGAGGCCCTGGGCCACCAGACCCAGCCACCCTCCCGCTATAGCGAAGCCGCCCTGGTGAAAATGCTGGAAAAGGAGGGAATCGGTCGGCCGTCCACCTACGCCTCGATCATCGGCACGATCGTGGATCGCGGCTACGCCACGCTGCAGAGCAACGCCCTGATCCCCAGTTTCACTGCCTTCGCCGTCACCGCCCTGCTCGAGGAGCACTTCCCCGATCTGGTGGACACCAGTTTCACCGCCCGGATGGAAACCACCCTCGACGACATTTCCACCGGCAAGGTCCCCTGGCTTCCCTACTTGGAAGGCTTCTACAAAGGGGATGAGGGCCTGGAAACCCAGGTGCAGCGCCGGGAGGGCGACATCGACCCAGGCGCCTCCAGGACGGTGGAACTGGAGGGATTGCCCTGTGTAGTGCGCATCGGTCGATTCGGGGCCTACCTCGAAACCAAGCGGGTGGCTGACGACGGGGAGGAGGAGCTGGTCAAGGCCACCTTGCCCGTGGAGATCACCCCGGCCGATCTCGATGCCGAGAAAGTGGAGTTGATCCTCAAGCAGAAGATCGAAGGACCCGAATCCCTCGGGGTCGATCCCGAGAGTGGGGAGGCGATCTATCTGCTCTTCGGTCAATACGGCCCCTATCTGCAGCGCGGCCAGGTGAGTGAGGAGACCCCCAAGCCCAAGCGCGCGTCGCTGCCCAAGGACGTGAAGCCCGAGGCCCTCAGCCTGGAGGACGCCCTGGGGCTGTTGCGTCTACCGCGGCTGCTGGGGGAGCATCCCGATGGGGGCAAAGTGCAGGCCGGCCTCGGTCGCTTCGGGCCCTACGTGGTGCATGACAAGGGCAAGGGCGAGAAGGATTACCGCTCGCTCAAGGGCGACGACGACGTCCTGACCATCCCCCTGGAACGGGCCATGGAGCTGCTGGCCCAACCCAAGCGCGGCCGAGGCGGCCGGACGGCCCTCAAGGACCTCGGCGTGCCGGACGGCGCGGAGGAGGGGATCCAGGTGTTCGATGGCCCCTACGGGCTCTATGTGAAACAGGGCAAGGTCAACGCTTCTCTCCCCGAGGGCGCCACCGCTGACACCCTCACCCTGGAACAGGCGGTGGAATTGCTGGCGGCCAAAGCGGCCAGCAGTACAACCAAAGGCCGGGGCAAGGCCAGTGGCAGCAGCAAGGCCAGCGGCACCGGCAAGACCGGGAGCAGTCGGGCCACCAAACCGAGCAGCAGCTCCTCCGCCACGGCGGCCAGTACCGCCCGCAAACCACCCGCCACCACCAAGACCGGTCGCCTGCGGGCCAGTTCCGTGCGGGTGATCAAGCCCGCGGGCAGCTGATGCCCCGGTCCGGCGCCGCTCCCAACCTGCGATCAGGGTCCCTGGGGCTGCTGCCCCTGTTCCTCGCCCTGGCCGGCTGCAGCGGCACCCCCCTCGGAGAAGCCCTCTCCCGCAGTTTTCCTGGCGCCGCCTCCCCGCCCCCCGCGGCCCCGACCACCAAGACCGCTCCTGGCGCCAGTGCCAGCACAGCAACCCCAACCCCTTCCCCCTCCCCCCTCCTGACCCCGGCGAACGGGCGACCAGCTGACGGCGCCAAAACAACCCCAAAGGCCGCCAGCGGAACACCTTCGGTGGTCAAAGACAAGGCTGCAGCCCCGTCGCCCCCACCCCCCTCGCCCGTTCGACCCGCTTCCACCAAACCCACGCCCTATCGAGTCACCTTGCGCCTCCCGCAGGCCGATCCCGCAGCCCCAGCGGAGGGCCTCACCGAGGCCTTGCGGGCCGCCGGTGTGCCGTTCGAGGTGGAAACGATCGAGCGACTCCCCGGTGGCACCTCGGCCAGTGGCAGCGCTGCCGGCGGCAGTGCCACGGTGGCCCCGGCAACGCCCCAGGTCCGGCCCGCTCCCCCGGTGCCCTGAATGCCCCCCCCGCCTTCGCGCCAACTCAGTCTTCGTCAGGCCCGTCAGTTGATGGACACGGCCTATCTCGCCGCCGCCACGGCCCTCCTCTGGCTGGCGCTGTACTACCTGCCGGTCGGCAGTCCCCTGTTTCGTCTGGCCCTGCCCCTGCCCCTGGCCCTGCTGCAGTTGCGGCACGGCGGCCGCTGCGCCATGGAAGGAATGGTGGTCACCACCCTGTTGCTGGTGGCCTTAATGGGGCCCATCCGGGGCCCCCTGGTGCTCTTTCCCTATGGCTCGCTGGCCCTCTGGCTGGGCTGGGGCTGGCGCCGCCGTTGCAGCTGGTGGCTCACCCTCGGGGTGGGCAGCCTGATCGGCACCGTCGGTTTCCTGGTGCGGTTGGCCGTGTTGTCCGTGATGCTTGGCGACAACCTCTGGGTGATTGTCACCACGGCCTCGGCCAGCTTGCTCGATCGCCTCACCTCCCTGTTGGGATTGGGATCGGGCCTCGATCTCACCCAAGTGCAGATCACGGCCCTTGTCCTCGTTCTGATCCAGAACCTGATCGTGCTGCTGGCCCTCCATGCGGTGGCCTACTGGATCTTCCCGCGTCTCAAGCAACCAATTTCCGAGCCGCCCGCAGCGCTGCGGTCGTTGGTGGCACTGGATCCCCTTTGAGGCCGTTGCGGCCATTTCAGGGTTCGGCCACGGCTGCAGGCCGCTGGAGCGAGGACTGGGGGCGGGTCTCGGCTGACCCCGAGCTGGTTCTGCTGCTCGCCGCCACGGATACGGCTTCGGTGGAAGGCATCTCCGCCGCCGGGGCCACCCCAGCCTCCCGTCGCCAGACCGCCGCCGCCGATGCCGAGCTGCTCTGGTTCGGCCCCGGCCGCCCCCTGCCCCATGCCCTCCCCCCCCTGCCGGCGGGGGTCACGCCGGCCCTGATCAGCCAGGTGGTGGTAGCAACCCTGGCCTTGAGCCCCTTGGTGGTGGACCTCGGATGTCCGGTGGCACCCGGATGCCCCCACCTGCGCCTGCCGGGGCTGGCCGGTGCCGGCGCCGCCCGCTGCCTGAGCAGCGGGCGGGCGATGGCACCGGAACGGGTGCTGGCCCTGCTGGAGCAAGGGAGGCGCTGGGGGGAGACCCTGGGGCGCCGCCAACCCGGTCGGCCGCTGCTGTTGGCCGAGTGCGTTCCTGGGGGGACCAGCACCGCCCAGGCCCTGCTCACCGGCCTGGGGGTGGAGGTGGAAGGGTTGATGAGTGGCAGCCTGCTCCACCCTGCCCATGGCCTCAAGGCCACCCTGGTGGCCCAGGGGCTGGCGGCGGCAGGGTTGGAGCCTGGAGCGGCCCACGAGCCCCTGGCGGTTCTGGCGGCGGTGGGCGATCCGATGCAACCCCTGGCGGCGGGACTGGTGCTGGCCGCCGCCGCAGCCTCCCAACCCGTGCTCCTGGCCGGAGGTGGTCAGATGGCGGCGGTGCTGGCGCTGGCGCTGGCCCTGGCGCCTCCCTGGCAGCGGAGTGCCATCGTTCGCCATGTGGCGGTGGGCACCACGGCCTGGGTGGCCGGAGAGTGCCACAGCAATCTCGCCCTGGTCCTGGAACGGATCGGCCACCACTGGCAGGTGCAGCCGCTGGGGCTAGCGGCGGATCTGCGGTTCCACGGCCCCATCCATCCGGCCTTGGCCGCTTACGAGCGCGGCTTCGTCAAGGAAGGAGTGGGGGCGGGGGGCCTGGCCCTGCTCTGGCAGCTCACGGGTCGATCGCCCGAGGCCCTGGCCCGCGCCTGCGACCGGGCCTGCCGACAGCTGCTGGAGAGCAACCGTGGGGCTGATCCCCCGCGCCGCCCGGGCAATTAGCGTCGATCCATGGTCGCCCCCACCCTTTCCCGCCGCCAGGCTCTGCAACTCGGGGTCAACGCTGGCCTGGCGTTGACCTCCCTGGGCCTGCTGGGGGGGTGCGGTCGCGAGGCCCCGCGTCTGAGGGCCAGTCGCGGCGATCTCCCAGCCGCCTGGGCGACCCAGCTGCCCCGTTCCTGGCAGCTCCAGTGGTGCGACGATCCCGCCGCGGTGGAGCAACAGCAGGCCAACGCCAACGGGCGGGCGGGTCTGCTGCAACTCAGCGACGGTTGGGCGAACGGCCTCGATCGGGCGGCCGTCCAACCCTTTGGCCAACCCGCCTTACTGGCTCGCCTGACGCCGGCGGCGGCCCCGGTGGCCCGCCTGTTCGCCCCGGAGGGCGCCCCGGCCTTGGCGTTCCCATGGTCCTATGGCCCCTGGGTGCTGCTGTTGCGCGATCGACCCGATCTGGCCCGTCGCGCCGAGGAAGGGTGGCAGTTGTTGCTGGATCCCAGCCTGCGGGGCCGCCTGGTGCTTCCCTCCAGTCCCCGGGTGAGCATCGCGCTGATGGAGGCCGATCCCGGGCGACTGCGGCAGCTGCGGCGCCAAGCCCTCGCCTATGACGATCGCGATGGCCTCAGCCTGCTGCTGGCCGGTGAGGCCGAGGCGGCGGTGTTGCCGCGCCAACGGGTGCTGCCGTTGCTGCGCCGGGATCCACGGCTGCGGATCCTGCTCCCGGCCAGCGGCGCGCCGCTCAGTTGGAACCTGCTGCTGCGCCCCAGCGGTGGACCCGAGCCGCCGGGGGAATGGTTGGCGGAGGTACTGGAGCCCCCGTTGCTGGCCCGGTTGCTCGCTGCCGGCTGGGTGCCGCCCCTGCCGCGGGGTCAGCTGCAGGAGGCCCTGCAGGGCTTTCCGGACGAGCAGGCCCATCTGCTGTTGCCGCCGGAACCGGTGCTGGCGCGCTGCCCTAGCTTGCCTCCCCTGGAGGCGGCGGAACGCCAGCGTCTGCAGATCCTCTGGGATCAGACGGCAGCATGATCGCCCCCCATCCCAGTGCCAGTCGATGGCCCCCGTAATGGGAGTGTTTCTGCTGGTCCCCGGCGATGGTTGCTGGTGACCGAAGCCGATCCGACCATGGACCGCGCCAAGGTGCAGCCCACCCTGCCTTGATCCGACTCCTAACCCCACAGACGGCGGCGCGGGGCTGCCGCCAGTCGCCGGTGGGTGTCCACCAGCAGATCCGGAATCGGCAGATCGTGGGGACAAAGGGGCAGGCAGGCTCCACAGGCGGCGCAGGCGCTGGCATCGTGCTGCTCCCACCAGTGGCCGGCCCGACCGATCAGGTTGTAGCGCTCGCTGGCGAAGGCCTCCATGCCATGGCCCACCGCCAGGTTGCGCAGTCGCAGCAGGGCTGGGATCGGCACAGCGCTTGGGCACGGCAGGCACTCACGACACTGGCCACACCAGCTCTCCCCCAGCCGGGCCCGTCCCGCCGCCTGGAGCCGATCAATGGCCTGCTGCTCCTGGGGGGTGAGCGGCCCACTGGCGCCAGCCAGGCGTTCGGCCCAGAGCAGATCGCCGGGCTGGGCCGCCCCCAGCGTGAGCGTGCTAATGCCCTGGGACAACAGCCATCGGTAGGCCAACTCCAGGGGGGCGAAGGGGGCACAGTCGGCCACCAGCTGGGCGGGCGGGGCGTAGAGCCGGCCTCCCTTGTCGGCGGGCGAGATGGCCATCACCCCCAGCCCCTGGGCCAGGGCCGCCGCCGCCAGGGGAAGGCGCTCAGGATCGAACAGATGCAGGTGCAGGCTGCAGAAGGCGAAGCGCCCCGAGGTCAGGGCCGCCTTGATCAGGTCGTTCGTGCCATGGCTCGAAAAGCCCACTTGACGCACCAAGCCTTCGCCTTCGGCCCAGGCCAGCAGGTCGGCCCCCTCGCCCCGCAGGCACCAGTCCAAATGTTCCGGCCGGTTAAGGCCATGGACCGCCAAGTTGTCGAGCCAGGGCACACCCAGCCGGCGTAAGCAAGCCCGCAGCTGGTCACGTCCTTCCTCCACCCCGAGTCCGGGCAAAATCTTGCTGGTCAGCACCAGGGAGGAGCGCGTCAGGGGATCGCGGCGCTCGAGTTGCCCTAGGGCCTGGCCCAGGAACATCTCGGCGGGACCGTAGGCCGGAGCCGTTTCAATGTGATTGATGCCGAGGGCCACGGCGGCCTCCAGAACCGCCGCCATCTGGGCAGGGCTGTCGAGGGTCCGCATGGTGCCCAGGGTGAACAGGGACACCGGCCGTCCCTGGCCGAAGGGACGCCGGAACCGAGGTTCTGGGCGGCTGGCGAGGGCCTCAGCCGATTGGCTCACCACCGCTACCCTCCTCCGTCCCATCCGGTTCCAGACCTGGTTCCGAAGGGCGAACGCTGCGCAGGTGGCGAATCAGTTGGGCCGGACTGGTGCGGTCGAGAAAACGGCGGAAATCCTCCTGATCGATGGCATCCGCTTCGGCATCCACGGGAATCGAAGCGTCGGCCACCACCTCTTCCAACATCCAGATCGCACTGCCGGTGCGCAAGGCCAGGGCGATGGCATCGCTGGGTCGGGCATCCAGTTCACTGCTGACGCCGGTGGTGGTGGTGAGCCGCAGCACGGCGCGAAAGGTGTTGTCCTCGATCGCATGGATGATTACCCGCTCCAGGCTGAGACCACCGGCGCGCAGCAGGCTCACCATCAGATCGTGACTGAGGGGGCGGGGGGGCTGTTCCCCATTGATGCCAGAGAGGATGTTCTGGGCTTGGGCCTGATCAATCCAGATCGGCACCTGCCGCCGACCGGATGGGTCGCGCAGGAGCACGATCGGGCTGCGGCTGGCGGCATCAAGGGCGATACCGGCGACGCTCATTTCCACCATGGGTCACCTTGCATCGCGTCGTGGCGGGCGTCCAGGTCTGCCCGTAGGTTGATTATGGCGAGCAAATCCGTGTCAGCAGATGTTCACCGGACTGGTACGGGGAATCGGTCAGCTCCAGGCCTGCCCCATGGGCGTGCGGGTCAGGCTGGCGAAGGGCGACCTCGGGGCGATGGACCTGGGGGACAGCATCGCCGTGGACGGGGTGTGCCTCACGGTGGCGGAATGCCTGGCCGATGGCTTTCGCGCCGATGCCAGTGAGGAAACCCTGCGCCGCACTGGCTTGGCCCAACGCGCCGCCGCCCAGGCCCTGGTCAATCTCGAACCGGCCCTGCGGCTCAGTGATCGGCTGGGGGGCCACTTGGTGAGTGGCCATGTGGACGGAGTGGGAGTGATCGAGGCGATTGAGCGCCAAGCGGCATCGTGGCGGTTGACCCTGGCCTGGCAGGATGCCAGCTATGGCCGCTATGTGTGTGAAAAGGCCAGCGTGGCCGTGGATGGCATCAGCCTCACCGTCGCAGGTTGCGAACCCGATGGCCAGCGCTTCTGGATCGCCGTCATTCCCCACACCTGGAACACCACCACCCTGGCCGAGCGTCGCGTTGGTGATCCGGTGAATCTGGAGGCGGATCTGCTGGCCAAGTACACCGAAAGACTGCTGGCCGCCCAGACCGCCGCGCCATCCCCCCCGGCGCTGACGGACACCTGGCTGAGAGGCCACGGCTGGTCCTAGGGCTGCAGGGCGTCGGTGGGCGACAACTCAGACCCTGCCTAGCCTCCATAGATCCCGTATCCATTCCCAGCCATGGCTGCCCACCCGCCACGCCTAGCGAACTCCCTACGCAGCTTCACCCTGGCGGAAGGAATGATGATGGTGGTGCTGGGAATGCTGGCCCTGGTGTTCCCCATGGTGGCCTCGCTCTGGGTGACGGCGGTGGTCGCGATCGCCTTCCTGGTGGGGGGCCTGGTCGGCTGGATCACCACCCTCAACCGGGCCCGACGCCTGTCGCGCCTGATCAGCTTCTGGCGGCTGGTGGTGGCCACTCTGTTCCTGGCGGCCGGGATCTGGATGATTCAACAACTTTCAGCTGGCCCCCTGGCCGCCGCTGCCCAAGTGGCGGTCCTGGCCCTGGCCATCGGCGTGGTGTTCCTGGTGGAAGGTGGCGTAGCCACGGTGGTGTCCTTGACCCACCGCCACGTGCGTGGCTGGGGATGGGGCCTAAGCAACGGCATCGTCACCCTGATACTGGGGTTGCTGATCCTGACGATGAAGCCGATGAACCTGGTGGGGGTCTTGGGCTTGCTGGTGGGAATCAGTTTCCTGTTCAGCGGAGTCGATTTACTGGCCTTCAGTGCCAGCTTTCATGAGGATGGGCCCGACTGATCGGCCTCCGAAGGCAACAACCAGATGGAGCCGGTGTCCGGATGGATTTCAATGCGGAACTCCTGACCCGGCTCCAGCCCCATACGACGGGTATAGGCCTGACCGATGAGCAGGTTGCCATTGCCATGCACCCGGGTGCGAAATTCGGCCTGGCGCCCCTTGCTCTGACCCGTACCCGTCACCAAGGACGAAGGGAGGGTGTAGCCCTTCGCCAACACGAGGGCCCGATAAAAGCTTTTTTTTAGCAACCGGCCGCTTGGTCCCACATATCCACAAGCTCGGGCGATCTGATCTTCGGGCCGGTTGCTGAGGGAGCGAGCCTTGTCGAGAAGGGCCTTGCCTTCCAGCATGGGACCGACATTAGGGCCACTATCACCGGGGGGGGTCCGGCGAAAGGGCTGTTGCCCACTGGCCGTGTGGGTGTCGGCGGGATGACTTGAGGTCGGAGAAGCCTGCACCGGAGGGGGGGGGGATGGCTGACTGGGAATGAAGCGACGCGGGGCAGCCATGGCTGCAGCGGCAATTGGAACTCTTACAAGTGTGCCAATCAAACGGCGGTATCCGCAAGTCTGGACGATGTCGCGTTCAGGTCTTTTTGAGGTCGCTCAGAGAAGATAAAGAATCCCGTACAACACCACCCAGATACCATCGACGAAGTGCCAGTAAAGCTCGGCGGCCTCAAACCCGAAATGGTCCGAGGGAGTGATGCGACCTCCGGAGCGAGCCTGCAGCCAAACAATCAGGATGCAGATCACACCCAAGGTGACATGCAGGCCGTGGAATCCAGTGATGGCGTAAAAGGTACTAGCGAAGAGATTGTCGGTGAGGCCGAAGGGGAGATGGAAATATTCGACCATCTGACCCGCCAGAAAAGCCGCACCCAACCCTGCGGTGATCATTAACCACAATCTGCAG
>Ga0209088_10000224_pt1 | contig 41763 bp, 54 predicted proteins | sample S_140625_EF_Meta_FD_187324 | JGI IMG/M metagenome (GOLD analysis project Ga0209088, IMG submission 187324) | Freshwater microbial communities from Lake Simoncouche, Canada to study carbon cycling - S_140625_EF_MetaG (SPAdes) (version 2) | ecosystem: Environmental > Aquatic > Freshwater > Lake ... | reverse complement strand
ATGGAGCTTACCCATGGGTCTTCCTACTTTTCTTGTCGTTTCGGTCATATTCCAGTCCTTTCTCGCGCAATAGTTTCAGCGCATAACTGGAAGTTTAACTCTTCATTTGGGGTTTTGTGAAGTCTTGCCTTCTTTGTACCCTCTGTCGTACTCTTCTTTGAGGCGAGATTGAAACACTTTGCTTATGCAATCCATGAATGTGATGGCGCTCAGGTCTGCTATCCCCTCGAATGATAGTCCGGGGCCATTGAAGTCCAGTACTCCTATTTCGTCTCCATCACCATTAAAGAATTTGATGTTGCAGTCGTGTTTGGGTAGGTTCAGTTTTACTTCTTTCGCGGCGTGCTTTATTTGGCATTCGCCTCCTTCGTATTCACTCATAGCTCATCCCTTGTATTTTGTTGGTGGCGAACTTCTTATACGCCTTAAGTTGTGCTAATTCTTCCTTGAGCGTAGCAATCTGGTTTGCTTGGTGCTTCATGGTGCTTGATGCGCGCTCTATCCACTCTTGTACCTCTACAGGCATGGAGAATGTACGCTCCTCTGCTTTTGGCGCGGCTAAGGGCTTATTTGATGCCTTCTCCACTACTTTCTTTGCGGAGGCCTTGGTTGCTGTCTTGACTGGTGTTTTCTTTGCTGTTGCCATGAGTTGTTTCCTCTGTAGATATATTAAAGATATCAGGTGCCATTACGCACACGATTAAAAATACAATGAACCATGTCCCAATCCATACTTTGCTCAGTGTGGACTCTTGCGGATTATGGCCGCGCATCATGTCATCTATTTCCTGAGAATTCATCTGTTTTTCTCCTTGAGTTTGGCTTCAATGGCTTGGCAAAGTGCAAAGTGTTCAGTAGTTTGCGTAGTTAACTCCACATCCATAATGTCTACGATCTCTACATCCGTCAGTTCCACCCAAGGCTTGAGTGTCTGTTGCACCTTAGCCTGAGCCGCCATGCCATCCTCATATCCTTGCCCGTAGGTTTCATTGTCAGCGTCAATCAATTGCTTGATGAGCGCTAGACTTTCCTCGCAGACCTTTGTCAGGCTGTCGATTGCCATGTTGCGTTTGATAATCATGTGTTTCCCCTTGCTCGAATAAGTGCTGACAAATAATTTTCAAACCCGATGTTTTCATCACACAACCTTGCACACGCCTCACGCTCAATCAGCACAGCGGCTTTGATGGCATCGGCCTCCCAATGATAGGGCTGGCCTTTCATTTTGCTTTCGCGCTCGATGCGCTCAAACTCATCGTCTTCGTCTGTATGTATCATTTGTTTACCCTTTTTTGCAGTTTGGCGATTTGGTCTCTTGTGTCGTCGATGGCCAAACGAATTCTTTCTAAGCGATCCCAATCGCCCTCTTCAAAACACAACTTGTCCTCGACCAACAACATCATCAAGTGTTCTTCTAAAGCAAATAAAGTCATTTTGATCTCCTAAATAAACCTGCTTATTGCAGTGAAGTAATTCTAACACAAAGTTAGATTGTGTAGTCAACACTTTTTTATGTTATTTTTAAAAATATTTTTGTTTATGTGTAAAGTTTAAATAAAAAGGTCACAAAGTTTAAATAAGGTGTTGATATGCCTAACATTCCTACTACGCAAGACGCTGAGTTCTTTGCACTATGTGTGAAGAAATGGCAGTCAATTCTTCACCTTGGTGATTGGAGAATTGAAAAGGGACTCAAACCTGCCAAGGGTGCCATGGCATCAGTTGAGTTCAATGAGGGCGCCCGATTGGCCACCTACCGCCTTGGTGACTTTGGCGCAGAAAAGATAACCCACGAATCCTTAGACGCTACTGCATTGCATGAGGTATTACATGTATTACTTCATGACCTTATGACAGCGGCTCAAGATCCTCGCTCGTCACCAGAGTTGATTGAGAAGGAAGAGCACCGAATTATCAACTTACTAGAGCAACAACTCTTAAAGGATATCAATGGGCGCACATAACCAAACTTGCACAGATGATGAATTTATTGCTCTGTGGGGACAGCACCAATCTGCCGCAAAATTGGCAAGAATTCTCGGTATTGCGACTCGTAATGTTCAGAATAGAAGACGCAATCTTGAAGCCTCATACGGAATAAGACTTTTCAGTGCCGATCCCAGAAGTAGTTATTACGATCCACGACAAGCCTCTTACTCTCCGTTAAAACAAATTGATTTAGGATTACTCGATGCCACGGTCATTGTTTTTTCAGATGCGCATTTCCTTCCTACAGAGCGTTCGACAGCCTATAAAGGTCTTTTATGGGCAATTGAAACGCTATCCCCTCATGCCCTGATTGCCAACGGAGACTCATTTGACGGCGCGTCTATTAGTCGCCATGACGTTACCGATGAGGCGCCTGCAACAGTTATCCAAGAATTAAATGCATGCAAGGCGGCTCTTGGCGAGATTGAAGAACGCGCTAAGGAAGAACGCCATAACGTGCGCCTCATTCATACGTGGGGGAACCATGACGCACGATTTGCAAATAGACTTGCACAACACGCGCCGCAGTACAAAGATGTACTTGGATTTAAGATAACTGACCACATTCCTGAGTGGGAGTTCTGCTGGGCTTGTTGGCCCACCCCTAAAGTAATTGTCAAGCACCGATATAAGGGGGGAATTCATGCTACCCACAATAATACTGTCCAAGCGGGGGTGTCAGTTGTTAGTGGGCACTTACATTCCTTAAAAGTTACGCCGTTCAATGATTATAATGGCGTGAGGTATGGCGTTGACACCGGAACATTGGCAGAGCCTGATGGCCCACAATTTACATACGCTGAATTAAACCCAAACAATCACAGGTCAGGCTTTGCGGTGCTGACTTTTTTTAATGGTGAGCTATTGTGGCCAGAATTAGTACATGCCTTTTCAGAGGACTGTATACAGTTCAGGGGCGAGGTAATTAATGTGAGCGAGTTTTAGCCCCTATAAGGGCAATACAGGATAAAACTATATGAGTGCTTGGTTAATTGTTCTTACGGGGGCAATCTACGCATATATTGCGGTGGAACAGTTGCTAAAGGGAAACCCGTATATGGCCATCGTATACGGCGGCTACGCATTCAGTAATGTGGGGCTCTACTTGCTGATCAAGTGAGCCCCATCCATTTACTCAACGATTTCTTCTTCTTCAGTATCTTCTTCAGTATCTTCTTCAGTTTCTTCTTCATCTTCAAGATCAAGAGACTCAACGATTTCATATTCAGCGTCCCAGCCGTTTTCTTCCATGAATTCAAAAAACTGCTGTATTGCTTGTATCTTCGTGAAGTCACTAGTCGTCACTGTCACGGTCTCTTCTTCCAACCAACCAATGCTAATTTCCAATGTGTACATGATTTTTCCCAGTGTGCCGCAACCGATTGTTGCAACCAAATCCTAGATTAACTTTATGTCAAATCCAAGACGGGAAAACGTTCATTGCATTTGGCTTGGAATACGGTTGTAAATCGCTCTAGCGGCGTTAACAAGGGCTGTGGCTACCTCACCATTGTCTTCTTGACTTGCAAGCTCTGAGACCAATCTAGCGCACTCCTTGCGCTCAATAAAGACTGCTCTCTTGCTAGTCTCGATGGCCACCGCCATGATCTCTGCTTTTGCTAATGCCAGACTGTCATCAAACTCTTGTTGAGTGTAGAAACTTACGGCATCGTTTTTGGCCAGTATTTGGCGCGCCAAGCTGGAGAGTTCTTTCTTTTCCATGATGTCCTCAATTCTTTGCTAAATAATAGGCTAGGATGATCAAAGCGATCACCCCAATCGTTTGTAGGATGGGGTGTGGTCTCATTTCTTTTTCCTTAAAAAGAAAAGTCGTAGTAGGACTCTCGGTGTCCTAAAGTTAAGCCGCCAGTGCCGTATATCAAACGACCATTGTCATTGTGATAACAACGGCGCCATTGGCCTTTTTTGTCCTTACGGTAGTAGTAGCGGTGGCCATCCATCACAGAGGTGTACTCGTACTCCTGTGATTCGCTGATGCCGTTGTTGTCGATGCGGCGCTTGCTGTCCTCAGTGACGGCAATGTAGCGCTTCTTTGTGTTTACCTCGACGATGGTGCCTGCGTCGCGGTCAGTCCACGACAACATAGTCACGCCCATGCCCACTGTAGGCTCAGGCTCGCCGATGGTCATGCGGCTGTACAAGTGATTGACCAGACTGCCTGTTTGTGTTCCTGCGTTCATGCTGTCACCTCTTTGTTCAAAACTTTTTGCAAGCCAGCCAACATCTGATTGGCCTCTTCAATGGTCAATGTTGTGTACATGCTGGCGCCATGCCCTTGCAATGACAACCACACACCTTCGTTATATTCATCAACGCTGATGCGTACATTTTCTTCCGTGAAGATAACAGTTTGGATTTCTTCGTTCATGTTAATCCCCTTAAACAGTTGCTGAAACTTTAATCACAGCGATAGAGTCGCCACGGAACTGCTCTGCTTGCTCGGCAGTGATACCGAAGTGAGCCAACAAAGCATCTAAGTCGATGGAGCCCTTGCGGTTCTCGATGGTTACGCGAACACCGTACTTCTCGCCGCGGTGCTTGCCTTCGCCGTATGTGTTGGCGATAGTGTCTTTGAGGTTCTTGACTTGAACAGCCAAACCTTTTTGTTGACGATCCAACACAGAGAGTTGGTCGATGGGGTTAAGCAGTGACTCGACTGTTGCTACTGCTTGAACTTCTGTTGCTACTGTTGTCATGATGATTTCCTTTAAGTTAAACCCGCTAACGTTGCGGTGAAAGAATTCTAACACGAAGTTAGATTCTTTTGTGAAGTCTTTTTTCATTTATTTTTATTAGGACAAACCCTAATACTGTTTTGAATACAAACTAGTTACTAGTCAGACTAGTAAATACGTTTGATACGGTGACGTTGAGGGCGTCGATCTCTTCCATCTTTGCTATACGCCACGCCACTTTCTCCCCGTGCCAGCCCATCTTGCTTCCCTGATGGCATGACTTACACAAAGCCACCACCGTGTAGTGCATGCCTTGCTTAATGTGATGCGCGTCAGACGGGCCTTCGGTGCCACAAACAGAGCATGATTGTTCTTTGACCAATGCTACCCATCTGCGCTCATTCTTGTTGTAGTTGCCGTTCATGCCGCCGCCCTGTCCATGGTGCGATTAGAGGCCTCCTGAGAGCGCCACACGTCGATACGGGACTCTGCACTGGTCAAAGCCCATTTGAGGCCTTCCTCGGCCTCTACAGCCTCTTTAAGGCCACGTATGTGTACATCGTAGGACTCATCGGCATACGCCATTGCTTCAGCTTGTGCCATCGACTTGGCCATGCCGTCTGCTATGAACTTTATCGACAGCGATGCAATCAATGCTTTCGTGTAGTTGTCGAGGTATCCCTTGTGGGCTTTTGCTTCTGCGTACTTTTTGCCGTGGGTGTACAAAAAGTCCACTGCGTCGTTGATGTCCTTCTGATTCATTTTGCTTCTCCTGTATTTGTCGTTTGCGCCAGCCGCTCATAGTCCGTACTTTGCAATTAATGCGGCGTCAGCCAAGGCCTGACCCTTACCCTTCTTGTCCAAATCACGCCAGTGTGGCCACATCTGGATTGCCTTTACTCGTGATGCATCCTTATCCATTCCAATGAGCCCTGAACGCTTTTTCCACATGGCTGGGGTTACCATAGTCACTGGTATCTCAAACGCGCCCAAAACGCCTTGTATGACCCCTGCTGAGTGCCCAAACGAGAACATGGACGCTACACCTTGCTTGGGCATACTTGCGACCAACTCCACGTAAGCAACAATTTTTTCATCGCCGTAGATGTGCGTGCGAATAAACGCCGCCAAGGCAGATGCATTCACTCTGTTTGCTGATCCAATCTTCATGGTAGGCATGGCCATCCATTCAATCGGTGTGTCGTCTTGCAGAACAACAATGGCGCCAGAGAGGCCGGGGTCTATTCCTATGCGTTTCATTTTTTACCTTTGAGTGAGAACTGTGGGCACCGTTGCAGAATGAACCTCAACTGCATTGTTGGTTGGCCTTTTCTGTCAAGTATCGCTTTACACTTTTTGTTTACGTAGTTTTTGCATTCAAAGCAAACACGGCGGTCGTCGAGCCCTTCGCGGTCGCGCTCAAACATTTGCTCTGCTAAGTCCCATGCTTGATCTTCGCAAAGACCTTCTTCCATAAACACCGAACGTCGGCGAGCATGGACAATAACGGCCATATTAAAATCTTCCTGTGACATCGGATTCATGCGATGCATCCTCCTGCTTTGATTACATAAATTAAGTTACTGTTTGGATTTACAAGTTTTTCTTTGTGATACGCATGCCAGATCTGGCTGTACACAGTGGCACCCTTGCGACTAGTCTGCGCTTCAGCAGTACTGTGAGTCTTGTAGCCAAAGGGATTGCCAATCATCTTGCCGTTGCAGTCAAAGATGTAAAAACGTTTCTGATCGATGTTCATTCGTCGTCCTCCACTGGATACTCTTCAGTGTCAGCGCGATCTGCATCAGTTTCAATCGCAGTGTGCTTGGCATCCCATTCGCGCTGAATCTTGCGAAGACGGTCTTCCTCAGCACGCTGTTCTGGAGTGATGGCTTTGAATTGCTTTAGCAACTCAGCCTCAAAATCATCGAACATATTCATTTCATTCTCCTTGTTAACCCACTTATTGTGGTGAACACAGTCTAACACAAAATTAGAGTTTGCAAACAAAAAAAAGGGACATGACCCAAAATTTCCCGACCCCCCTTTTTCGCCCTATCATTCCTTTCACCCAAAGACCCCCCTACCCCATTCAAGGAGTAGAGAGGGAAGGTGCTTCACCCCTGTCAATGCAGGATCATCATGCGAACGTTAGTTCTGCCCCCGACTTGATGATTCGACCAGTCGCACGGATTATTCGGGAACTGCCCCCTAGCCTTACGGCATACCGTGTACGCTTTCCTTCCGCGCCACCACGACTGGGGTGCTTGCTATCGTGCGGAGTACGGGAAGTAAAACGAAAAAAACCGTTAAGACAGACCCCGGTGGAACCATATCCTCTTTTGAAGGACACGCACCCCAAAGGGGTCGGAGTCTGACTTAACGGCTTTCTTGCAAGAAGTTCCACCCGCTTGCATTTGCTAGAATTGTATCAAGACGTCTCAAGACGTGTCAACACTTACCAACACAAATAAATACTAATCAACATTTATTTGTGATGGTGCTGATGTTTACAGTCCCTCAGCACGACTTCTCAGAGGGTCAAGAGTATACCATTTCTCTTTGCCTCAACTCCATCATTTTCCCTACAACAGCAAATACACTGTCCTTCAAATGTAGATCATTTGCATCCCATCCCACAGTGTCTGGCATTGTCCATGGCAAGCCTGTTGCAATTGCGCACTTCTCACCTGTTTTGCTCTCATCGTTATCTGCAAAAACAAATCTTTTCCCTTTGATTTGATCAGATACTTGCACCAAGTTACTTGCACTAAAACAGATCACCACCGACGCAGATATACCCACACTGCGTAGAGCATGACGCACCGACATTCCAGTCGCAAAACCCTCAACCAACCAACACTCCTCAGAGTTGCGATCACCAAGGTACATCACAGCATTCTTTGCGCGCATGCCAGTCAGCATTTTCTTCTCGTACTTGCGCTCTTCCAAGTTCCAACGAATCGACTGATACCCTTGCAAAGTGTTCGTTGACACGTTGCGCATAGGGATCAACAGCTTGTCCTCCAAAACCAACCCTCGCATCTCCTTAAATCCCTTGTACTCAAGGTAGGGGTGATTGTCGTATTTAGCACTACGAAGAGTCGCATCAGCCTCAAAAGCGGCATTCTGGTACCTCTTATCTTGCTCAGTGCTTGCCGATGCCCTTTTTGAAGCCCACAGGCGCTTTTCTTCGTCAGTCCAAGGGTTGGCATTAGGATCCTCAAACCAGATCACCTTAGCCTCTCCTGACCAATCCATCACCCATCCGCGCTGGCCATCCCAGAAGTAGGCGCCGTTACCTGAGCGAGGCTTGTCTACCGTGCCACAGCGCTTAATCTTCTCTGACGCATAAAAACGTGAGGGATCGATGTCCACACCATGGGCTCTGGCAAAATCGATAAAGGTCATAACTCGCCCTTGCTCTCAAGAAAATGAACAAAATCAATCATTGCCCAACCACTAACCATTGGAATCATTCTGATTTGTTGAGTTTTCCAAGATGGTCTGCTTTCAACATGAAACACAGATATATTTCCACAATCAACATGTTTTTGTAATTCCTTGGAAGTCATGTTTACAAGATCTCTAATTTCATCAAGTCTGTAAGCAACTCGATATTCAACAAACCTTGTTGTTAAGTTTGTATGCCTGATTGCTAATTTTTCTTCAGTGGCAACCTCTTTAACAGTTTTTCTCAAAGCAATGTTGTATTTTGGATTTTCAGTTTTGATTGCTTTTTTTTCAGCCTCTATTGCATCTTGTCTAGTTGAAAAATGCTCTATGGTGACTTTTTTAATTTCATTAAACCATTTTGAGTGTTGTTGGTGTTGACCAAGTCGCGTGATCGTACTCAATGAAATTCCAACATACATTAAGTTATTTTCAGCATCAAAGTGTCTGTAAAGATGCGTCATTTTCTAGACTCCAATCCACGTTTGTAAGCAATGTTCATCTGCTGAATTTTGTTGTACACGTTCTTTGTAATTTCAACTTGCGGTGCTGTGGAGAATTTCCACGTAGGATCTTGGCCAGTCATCTTCTTAAATAAATGATATGCCCGACCTTGTTGCGCGTCAGGTGCGCTGTGGTGCTTTGCATACGCCACCAATTGATGCCACAAGTGTTGTGCGTTATCAGCCAACTTCTTTTTATCGGAACCTTTACCAATAAATATTTCCTTCATGTCGCCGGGCAACACTTCGGTAAGTTGCACTGATATCTTCTCAAATCCACAAGCCATGCACCGCTTGCTAAATGGCGTGTATCCACATTTTGGGCATCCTTTGACTTCGTATTCTTCATCCTTACGAATCGTCTTGTCCAACTTGTCGCCTGCATCCAATGAATCTAGACCGTTAAAAAAGATCTCGTTGAAGTCGTCAAAGAAACGAATGATGTTGCCGCTGAAGTCCAGCAGGTGGCAGTCAACCTTGCCAGTCTCAGGTGAAGAGCGCAGGCCACGTCCCCACATCTGAATCGCAGTAGACAGTGACTTACGCAGAGGGCGCGCATCACAGATACAACCTACGTCAGGCACGTCAAAACCTTTTGCCAAGGCCTCAACACTGATCAAGATTTTTAAATGGCTAGTAGGCTTTCTGTACTCCTTGAGGAGGTCTTCACGCTCCCTTTTAGTCGTATCAGCCGTAAACACCGCGGCCATAATGCCTGCATTGATAAATTGCTTACACAACTCTTCGCAGTGGGCAATCGTTGCACCAAACACAATTGTTTTGCGGTTATCACCAAATCGTTGCCAATCGGCCACAACGTCACCCACAATTTGTAGTTCTCGCTCTTCTGCGGCTTTATCTGTCCACTCACCACCAGCGGTCTCAGCACCCGTCATATCGGGCTTAGAGCACGAAAAAATCCTCATGGGCACCAATACCCCTTGCTGAGTCAAATCATGCATTGTGGTGGCGTTAATCAAGTTGGAAAAAATCTTGCCCAACCCAGCAGTAAATGGAGTCGCTGATAGTCCAATCACAGCGGCCTTAGTGTTCATTGCAAACTCAGTCCACGCCTTGTAAGTGGTGTGAGCTTCATCAACAACAAGAACATCCACTTGTGGCCAAAAACCTCTTTTAGCAACAGTCTGCACGGATGCAATCTGAAGCAATTCGTCAGGGCGCCTTCTGTAGTGTTTGGCTTGTATGACGCCGTGGTTGTATAGACCATATCGATCAGCCACAGCAGAAGTTTGGTCAATCAAGGTAGTGCGATCACACAAGAACACTGCGCGTTTGCCACGTTGCATAGCCTCATTGCAAATACGTAGACCAAGATAGGTCTTCCCAGCCCCCGTAGGGGCCATGATGATCTGATTCTTGTGTCCGTTACGAAACCCTTGGCGAAGGGCGTTGTGAGCAGTCAGTTGAAATTCACGGGGCTTGGGAAATCCATCATCACGCTCACTTGGCGCTAGGAGTTGTGTCATTTTTTGGCTTTCAATTTATCAAGTTGATTTTGAAGTTGCTTGACCATTTTTATTGCCTGATTTTTTTCATTTGTTAAGCCTTTAAAACGTGTATCAAGTTGAGCATAAGCAAGGTTAAGGCGCTTGATTTCCTCGTGGGCCAACTTCAAGGGCTCATTAGATTCCAAGAGTTTGTACATGACTTCCATGTCAGCTTGAAATGCTATTTCGTTAGCCCTCAATTCAGCGGCATCTGGATTAGCACCAACATTTAAGTTAGGGGTTTCCCTTGGTGTTGCTTTTTCACTACTAGTCTGACTAGTAGTTTTTGAAGCATCGGCTTCAGTAAGTTCCTTGGCTTTCTTCTTGATGTGCTTCTCTTTGGCGGCCTTTTGCTTTTCCTTTTTAGCTGGATCGCGTACACCAGCTACAAAGGACTCTGACACGTCGCATATTTTGGATAGCTCGTAATCCGTTTTTTGGTCGTAGCCATCAAGAGCTAAAGCTATTTTGACTTTGTTTTCTTTGTCTTCAATAGTCAGGTTTTTTCCGTGTTTAGTATTGGACTTCAAAGCCGCAAGGATAGCGTCCTGTAGGGTGCCGATCTCAAAATCCACCTCAACCATCTTAACGCCCAACAATTTGTAGGCATGGTAACGATGAAAGCCAGAGTTTAGCCAATACGTTGCTCCATCAAATGTGGTCTTGATTTTTGGAAAAACGTCGCCCCTTTTCATGCAATCAAGATATTGATAAATCAATGCTTGATCGATCTCCTTACGGATTTGTGTACCACCATCGATACGAATGTCATTCAAAGCTATTTTTCTCATTTACATCTCCAGTTAAAACCCAGCATTGGGTCAGTTAAAAATATCGGGTCGCAGTTCTTTTGCACTTACTAAGCCTTGTGTGGCTTTATCTATTTTTTTTGCTAATTCAGGTGACGGTCTTCGTGCCTTTCTAATTAAGAGTCCAAGCCATGTTTGTGTGATGCCGAGATGTTCTGCCATCTCCTTTTTTGCGCCATACGGTTCATCCTTAAAGTATTGTTTTAGGTTCATTGAACCTCCTTTCTTTTTCAAGAGTCTAACACAATATCTAATTTCGTGTTATAGTCTTCACACGTTCACGATGAACGGGTCATTGTCCTACGGGACGTTTAACAAAGGAAAAATCATGAGTTTTTATGTAGAAGATAGGGGCGGTAATTTCGAGCGTTGCCCCGCGGGTATGCACCTTGCACGGTGCTACCGAATCGTTGATCTTGGCACTCAGAAGTCTGAGTACATGGGTCAAGTCAAGTACCTCCACAAGATTATGCTCGGTTGGGAAATCCACGGTATGCATGACGACGGCTCTGCCATCAAAATGAACGATGGACGCCCATTCGGAATCTTCAAAAACTATACTCTCTCATGGTCAGAAAAAGCAAATTTGCGTCTTGATTTGCAGTCATGGCGCGGTAAGCCCTTCACTCAGGAAGAGATGCGCAAGTTTGACCTGAAGAATGTCCTTGGCGCATTCTGCATGTTGAACGTGATTGAGCGCCCCGGCCAAGACGGCAAAACATACACCAATGTTGCTGGCGTCACTCCAGTGCCTGCCATGATCAAACAGAACGGCTTGCCTGAGGCGGTCAATCTAAATGAGTTATTCAAGATTGACGATCCTGACATGGAAATGTTCAATAAGTTTAGCGACCACTTGAAGGCCAAGATTTCGGCGTCACCAGAATGGGAAAAGCGCCAAGGCAAAAAAACCTCTACTCCAGAACCCGTCAAAAAGCATGAAGCGCCAATGATGGAAGACGAGAGTTTTGATGACATTCCCTTCTGAGGAGAACCAACATGTTTATTTCAAAAAAAGAAAAAGCCAGTATGGAGAGCCGTATCAGCCGATTAGAAACAATGGTTGAGAACTTGATGGGCAAAATCACTCTGCTCCAAAAGGCGCCTACCGAGGTCATCAAGATGGTGCCCTACCAATGGAGCGAGCAACAGCGCAAGGCACAGTCTGATCGCATGAAGCAAGTATGGGCGAATAAAAAGGAGCCGCGTGTATGAGCACGATCATTGCAAGGGCGGCTGAGTCCGTACATTGGTACAAACAGGACGGTGGCCCACAGTACACCGTAAAGGCAAAGGACGGCTCAGATCGTCCTACAACGCTCAGGGACGCGCGAAAGATGGACTTGGTACCCTCGGTCACCACAGTCATGAAAGTCGCCGCCAAGCCCGGTTTAGAGCAGTGGAAGCTAGAGCAAATGCTCTTAGCCGCCATGACCTTGCCTCAGATGCCCGATGAGCCAGAAAAAGCATACATTGCACGCATTGTTGCTGACTCCAAAGAGACTGGTAAGCAAGCCGCCGAAAAGGGCACGCAGATCCACGAATCCATTGAGTCATGGTTTGAGGGTAAGAAAGACGTCGTCCACAAAGAGATTGCCTTGGCATTCGAGGAAACCATCTTCAATCACTTCAAAACGCATCCGTTTCAGTCATGGATTGCCGAGCGCTCTTTTGCCAGTCCTTTGGGCTTTGGCGGTAAGACTGACTTGTTCTGCATGCCTGATGAGCATGCACCGTCAGGGATTGTGATTGACACAAAGACAAAGGAGTTTGGCCCTGATGACAAGATCGACGCCTATGACGAGCACTTGATGCAGTTGGCGGCGTATCGTCATGGCTTGGGCGTTCCTCACGCACGCTGTGCAAACGTATTCGTCTCTCGATCACACAAAGGCCTTGTCAAGGTCGTTGAGTGGCCTGAGGACGAATTGGTCAAGGGTTGGGAGATGTTCCAATGCCTGCTAAGTTTTTGGAAACTAAAAAATTCTTTTGGAGTTTGAGATGCTAAGTAAAAAAGAAGTCGTCGATACTTTTGTCAATACACCCTTGGAGGAAGACTACAACTTCCTTGAAGAGGACTTGATAAAGATTGCCAATGCATTTGTTGCTGTTGCTACACCAAAGATTGCCAAAGCAGAACGCGAAGAATGCATAGAGTTTGTCAGAAGCCTCAACCACTTAGTGGCTGATAAGTTGAAAGAAAAACGGGGAAATTTGTGAAAATTTGGATTTACTTTTTTGCAGTTATGCTTGTGATTGGCATATTGCAAGCATTTAAATAAAAAAGACCCCCTACCACGACAGTAGGGGGTCAACAGGGGCAACTGCAATGCCCTCACAGCGGGGAGACAGCCGCTATGACCATAGATTAGCGAATAGGGTTACCCAAAAGATCAACATTATCTTCTTGGGTTATTTGCGCTTCTGGGTGACGTTTAAGATATTCAATTCTGTCGTGCGCCGTGAGATACAAAGGTGCGGCTAACCCTACGGCAGGCAATACGCCAGCGGAACCCATATACATAGGTGCAAGTGATGCGGCAGTTCCTAGACCGCTTGCAATGGCTCCATGAGTGTCTTTATCGATTATTCTGTTGTACACATCCAAACCACCTAAACCTGCGCCCCCTACTGCGCCTACTTTGCCAATTTTATTCAGGTATTTTGAATACTGACTTGCTGACGCGGCGGCTTCCGTTTGGCGTGCAATTTCAGCGGCTTGTGCGGCGGCGGCTTTCTCAGCCTCTATTGCGGCTTTTGCGGCAATTTGCGCTTCAACCATTTGGCCTTGAATATTTAAGGGACGGTTGCCAAACTTTTTGTAAAGTTCAGATGTTACTTTACCCCGTGGTTTTTCACGCTGATATTTCTGAGCGGCCTCAGGAACGCCGCCAGTAAATTCTGGCTCTTGAATGTTTGCCCAATTTTGTAGCCATGCTTGACCACCGCCTTGGGGTACTACTTGAGGATTTTTAGCATTTATTACTGCACTAGCGGCTTCTCTGGCTGTTAATGGAGATTTCTTGGGACTCATCAATGCACTAATTTCAGAGACGGATCCACTAGGAGCATTTGTAAATGACTCTGCAATTGTTGGCGCCATTCCTTGCACAACATTTGAACCGCCAGTTATGCCAGTTGCTAAAACCTTGAGAGGCATATTGACGCTTGATTGGTAATCATCAAAACTAATTAAATCGTCATATGGATTTTTTGGCTCACCACCAGTGCTATCTGGGCTTGTACGAATCGTAGTTGAAGGCTCACCATCACTGGTAGGCTCAGGCTCTGCCTCAGGTTCTTTTTCAACCTTTGCAACAGGACGAGATTTGGCAACTGGCTTGATGTCATCATCCATCAAGTCATCGTATACATTACGTTTTTCTGCCATGATTTAACCCCTTCCACCAGCTTCTCTTCTTTTTCTAGCGCGCTCAATAGCCGACTCATAATCTGTCTCATGTTTTTGCATGCGATCACGAGCATCTGAATTAATTGCTTGAATTTTTGGAGAATTGTTAATTACATCTGTATATGGCGTCAAACTATGCAATTGTTGTACACGATGCTCTTTTACAGTTTGATCATGCAACTCTTTATTTTGTTGAAAAGTTACATAATCTTTTTGCAAATTGTGTAAAGCCGTTGCAGGATTTTGTTGCAATGAAGCCTTTGTATTTTCTAAGGCTTGTTGATAAATTGCATTTCCTTTTTCGGGCGTAATGCCTTGAGAAACAAGTTTTGCATTACCAACAACAAGCATTGCGCGAACCAAGCGATCTGCCAACATTTGCTCTTCACGATTTAATCCAGCACGTAAAAATGGCTCAACAGGTATGTTGATGTTAGCCGCCATGCTTCCAAGATTTACGCCAAGGCCTGCTTGAGCCGCCGCTCCAAGTTGATTTACAAATGAGCCATCTTGACGCAAAAGATTAAATACTTTTTTTGCAACCATGGGCTGTTTAGTTAACAAATCAATTGCTGATTTGTATTCACTATTGATTGATGAATAAATAGGGTCAGATGACAACGACTTCCATTGATTAAATATTCCTTCAGAAGTGGACTCAGCATTTTGTACATTTTTTTGATATATCAATTTTGCTGATTCGCGTTCAGGATCACTCATATTAGAAGTGTCTGGGAACTTGAATGTAGGCGCGTAAGGTTTAATTTCTTCATCTTTTGCAAGAGCCGCCTGAGGGGCTCCACCCATATCAATTCCTTGCGCTTTAGCAGATTCTTGCAATCTGCTTAATTCACCACTTAACTCTTTAATGCGTTTATCACCAGCAGGTAATCTATTAATTTCTCGTGTAACTGCTTCTATATCACCTTTCAATCGTCTTTCAATTTTTGGATCCACAGTAGGAGCGGGTGCAGAGCTAGTTGATGAGGCCGTAGGCGCAGTGGGTGGGCCTTCGGCGCCTACGGGTGCACCGCCGGGCAACAAAGGTTTTGCTTCTTGACGCAAAGACAATTGCTCTGGCAAATTTGTCAGGAAACTCTGCTCTGCCTTTGTCAAAGGTATACCCTTCGCTTGCTTCATTTGAATTGCATCCATCATTAAGCGTTGCTGTCCAGATGTAAATTCCAAGTCTTTGCGCTGACCTTCGTAAGCGGCTGTTGCGGCCTTTGCAACTTCGCTCTGAGAATTCAAACCAAAAATCTCAGCGTAAGTTGCTTGATCCATTGGCTTTTTAGATGCTTTCCATGCGGCAAATTTATCAGCTTGCGCTTTGTTCTGACCAGTCAAAATATTTGATTGAGCCAACTGAGCACGCATCTGTGCAATGGGTAATGCGGCGGCACGTTGTTGCTCAACTCCCTCACCTAATGCTTCACCAGCAGAACCCAAAGATGCGGCAAAACCGCCAAGCTGAGGCTTTAAAAACCCAGCGGCAACTTTGAACCAATTAGGATTCGCATAGCGTTGCTCAAGGGCGGCGATTTGATCTTTTAATGACTGTTGATATTCATTAAGTTGTTCTTCAGGCGCACCGTAAGGATTAACCTTTGATGGATCAGAAGAAAGAGAATACTTAGGTTCGGTTGCCATAATTTTTCCTTAGGTTACTTCATCAGGGTGGAGGATTACCTGTTTGCCAATTACCGTCATTATCCCAATAACCACCAGTTGGATCTTCGTCTCCAGATTGATCGCCTACAACAGTTGTACCAAAAGGATTACCATTAAAGTTGGTACCAAAAACCTTTTTAAGATTGTCCCAAACGCTTGGGCCTGTACCAGCCGTTCCAGAGCCTTGAAACAATCCCGCTGTACCCGCACCAATACCCGCCAATCCAGACAAAGGCGACATCTCTGCTGTAGTCTTTGTTGCGCTTGGTATGCTGTATCCGCGCATTAATCCAGACAGTGTTGACAAGTTATTCAATGGGAACAACTGTTGATTCTGACCGATAGTTTGCTGTTGACCACCCATAGTAGCCAATGCATTGATGTCTGCCAAGCTCATGCCTTGACCGATCTGACCTAATGCGCCCATGTTCTGAGCCGCAGTGTTTTGCAACTGACCTTGTTGGCCTGCCGCATTTGCCGCTGTCTGAGCCGCAGTGAGAAGCGCTTGATTCTGCTGTCCCTGAGCAGTTGCCGCAGTACCGCCCAACGTTGCCGCAGTTTGATTTGCGTTTTGTTGGAGGTTGCCAAGGTTTGTGCCACCAGTAATGAGGTTCTGCGCTTGCTGATTCGTAAGAGTACCAGCAGTCGAGCCCAACTGACCCAACAAGTTGGCTTGTTGCTGACCCAATGTGCCACTGACGTTGCCAGCGTTGATAAGGTTTTGGGCTTGTTGTGATGAGAGCGTACCCGCAGTTGAACCCAACTGTCCAAGCAAGGAGGCCTGTTGTTGTCCAAGCGTACCCGCTGTACTTCCCAACTGACCGAGCAGTGCGTTTTGCTGTCCTGCCGCAGTCAATGCTTGACCATATCCAGAAGCCAACAATTGAGACAACTGACTGTTCAAATCTTGCTCTGCTTGTGCTTGAATCTGAGCCTGTACCTGAGCACCACGCTGTGATCCAAACTGACCAGAGCCTACAGCCGCCGCAGTGGCCGCGGGGGTTAAGTTATTCCGAATATTGCGCTGTGCAATATCTGACATGCTTTGAGCCGCGCTGTTAATGAACGGGTTCATGTACTGCTGTGCTATCTCTGCGGGGCTTTGAGTCGCTTGTTGCAAATATGGATTAGCGGCAGAGAGGCCACCGCTTGTAGCGGCTTGAGACAAGTAAGGCTGTGCGGCTGTAGCGGCGTTGTATTGTGATCCAGCTTGAATAAATGGCGCGGCGGCATTCAATCCACCACTTGCAGATGCGCCCATCAAGTAAGGGTTGGCGGCAGACATACCACTCATACCTGCACCAGAACCAATCATAGGTGCGCCTACTTCAGCACCTGTTGTTTGCATGGCGCTCTGTGCGTAAGGTTGCATGGCGTTCAGGGGCGAGGCCGAAGTAGCGGCGCTCAAGTAAGGTTGAGCCGCACCACTGATATTTGTGTTGGCCGCATTTGTGGCCATCTGTTGGCCTGCTTGCACGGGTGCTTGAAATTGACCAGCGTTCTGCCCTGCCATAGCAAACGCTTGCTGTTGCAGAGGCTGGGCACCAATAAACTGGGCACCAGTAATGGGATCAGTGGCGGCTTTACCTGCCGATGCCAGATTGCTCAGGTAGTCCGTGAAGTACTGTGGTGCCGTGGTGGCTTGCGTTTGTGAACTTTGTAAGAGGTTCGCCATGGTTAACCTTTCGCCATTTTCAGATAATCCAAAGGACTTTTTGCCTTAGGAGGAATTTTAGTTGTTGGAGCAGATCTTTTGTGTGCTCTTATTTTCTCACGCATTTCGTTTAAGCGCTTGGATCCCAAGGCATTTGATCCACCGCCGATAGCAGTTACAAACGATGCAGGGAACACATACTCACCATCGGCGATCTGAGCGGCTACTGGGGTTCCACCGCCGTGAGACTTTGACTGAGGGACGCTGTTGCGCATCTTCTCCAAAACCTCAGCGCCAGCTTTGCTAGAACCATCACCCAAGGCCGCCACGGTATCAGCGTCCATCACATAGTCACCGTCATGAAGCATCGCAGGGATGTCGTCACTTTGGCCAGTTCCACCACCTTGTGCATAGTAGCCAGTCAAACCAGTGATGAATTCGGGATTATGGCCTTTAGGAGCGGCTTTTTCGTATTTTGTAGGCAGACCCCCATGGGCAAGTCCTCCGCGCATTCCTGCGCCCTTTAACGGGCCTTCTGCAAGGTGCTTTAACATTTGAAACCGAGATGTTTGTTCAGTTACGGGCGCGGCGGCAAAATGAGTTTGCGATTTCACGTAATTGGGTATCAAGCTATCGAGGATTTTTTGTGTATCACTGCTGATTAAACCGCCCGATGCTACATATGTAGTAGGCTGTTCTTCGCCCATCTCTTTTGGCAAATCAGAATCAGGCTCCATGACTGGAGGGGTAATTCCGCGATCTGCAAAAACTGACTGCAACTCTGGAGTCAAGGAACCAAAGAGTTGTTGTAATGCCATAAGTTCTCCCAATTTCTTTTTACTGACTGGCGCCCCCTTCAAGAATTGAGGTGACGAGTCAAGTGCTTTTGATACTAAATTACCCAATCCAGATCCACTAACTTGGCTTGACACACTTTTTGTTGGAGTTCTTGTCGTGCTAGTCCCACCAGTTGTGCCTGTGGTAGTAGCAGTTGTTGGGGTGGTTGTAGTACTAGTCTGACTAGTAGTAGGATCTTCCTCAGGATCTTCTTGACTTGTACTAGTAGTACTAGTCTGACTAGTAGTTGGCTGGTTAATTGAAGTATTGACTGGATTAGTACCTGTACCATTTGTACCTGTAACTTTTCCGTCAATACCTGATTTACCATTAGTTTGCGTGCCTACAGTTGCTGTACCAGTAGCGGGAATAATGCCTGTACTTGGTGTTGAGGCGGTAGGCAATCTACCAACAGTTGGTGTTCCAACTGTAGACGTTTGTACAGCAGGATTTAAAACTGTAGTTGGTGTATTTGTTGCGGTTGAACTAGTTGGCGTTACAACGGTAGGTGGCGAAACAGTCGTTGGCAATCCACCAGTCGTTGGAACAGTAGTTGAAGGAACGCCAGTAGGTGGAGGCGTGCCTACGGGAGGGTCAATAATAGTGGTCGGGGGAGTGACAACGGTCGGCAACCCACCAACAGGTGGAGTTTGACTTGGAGAACTTTTTGGGATCTCAATACTAGTCGATTTATTATTTGTATATGTTGGATCAAGCTCAATAGTTCGTGGAGGTGGACTTTTGCTTGAAACAATTAATACATAGGGGTTTGCAACACCGTTTTCATCCGATGGGCCGTTACCCCAGCCGAAATCTATTTCTCCAGTTATTGGATCTCGCCCAACTGTAAAAACTGTAGGTTTGTCTGGGTCTAAAGGATTGGCGCGAGAAATTATGTAACGTTTATTTCCTTCATCGTCTTTAGTCGTTCCAATTATTTCTTCGTCACTATCAATTTTTAACCAATTAGGGGTTGTAGTCGACCCAGTAGCAATCTTGTTGACGTCGTTGAAACCCGCAAACATGGTTGCAGTTTTATCGTCAACGCCCGGCATTGTGAAGCCGTTACCGCCATCAGTTGTTGTGCTTGGAGTAAGACCAGCCAACTGTAATCCGCTAGGTGGTTGTTGTGAACTTGTTGTGGGTTGTGTTGTAGCAACAGACAATCCACTTGGTGGCTCTTCTATCCCTGCTGTCGTAGTAGAGGTAGGAGTAAAGTAGGGTGATGTAACTTGAGTTTCGTCAGCTTTTTTAGCTTGTGCAACAGATGCATTTGCCGCCGCAATCGCAGAATTAATGATGATTTGATCTAACGGCTTGCCAGATATGACGCCAGTAATAGCATTGGCGGCAATCCTTTTTTGTGATGCCGTTAAATCTTTAAACTCATCAAGATCTAACATTGCATTAACGGCGCCATTTACACCGCCAACAATCGCCCCATTTTTGATGCCTTCGCCAATGTTTTTGCCTGAGATAGCGGCTTTGGCACCAGACACAGCGGCGTTTTGGAATGACGTACTAAGCACACCAGTAGGATCAATTCCGTTTAGGAATGATGCGGCATCTTTAAGACCGCTAAGGCCGGGGATCTCCGAACCAGCCCATGCTACTGCCGCAGTTTTAATCGCATCTCCTATGCTTTTTCCAGACAAAACTTGCAAAGCCATTTGAGCCGCAATCTGCTGAGGAATAGTCATGCCGCCAGTAGCCAACGCCATGGCAATCTGGCCAGCAGGGCCGAGGTCTTGCATAAGGTTTGCAAGATCATTTGAAGACGCTTTAGTGGTGTAGAAGTAAGGGGTACCGTCATCGCCAAACTGAACCCTGTAGCCAGTATTGCCTGCACCAGCAAACGTTCCACCCCAAGCATTACCAATCTGCCGCTCACTGTATGTCAATGGAACTTCTTGACCAGTTTGCTTATTTCCAAAAGTCTTACCAGTCTCAACCAAAGCCGCGCCATCTTTCATCACTACTTTGGATGGATCTACAGTGGTGAAGTTGCCATCAGCATCTTGATATCCATATGCTTTACTTATTTGAGATGGATCTACGTTTATCCTTGATCGATTTCCCTCCTCATCTGGAGGTGACATAACGTAGTAGTTCCCATTATCATCCTGTTGGGCAACTTGGCCGTTATAACCTTCTCGAACGGTTGCCTGCTCGTATTTAGGAACTTCACCAAACTGCTTAATATCAGTGATGCCAATGCTGGCCATGATGCGAGCCATATCTTCTGCGTTCTTTTCCGCAGATCCATGACCCTGACCCTGCCACTTAGAAGTCAATCCCTGACCAAGGATTTGATCCTTGATTTTGGAAATAATTTCAGCCTTCATTTGTGCATTTGAAGGCGTTGTAGAGGCTTGTGTGGGGGCTTGCGTATTAGTAGTAGGCGCCTGTTGAGGGGCAAGCAGGTCTTGCTGATCTTGAGAGTCAGCATCTTCAGACGTTTGGTTGACAAAACCGCCCGCGGCATAACCTGCAACCGATCCTCCTTCGGCTCTTTTACCAATTGTTCGGTTTATGGTGTTTTCGGAAAGACCACCAGACAATCCTCGCGCGGGTGCTATGTATTCGGGGGGATTAAACAATTTTCCTTGTTTATATGGCGATACTTCTTGATAACCTAATTTATTTGCGTAATCCAGCATTGCCTTTTTTGTCAAAGGATTTGATTCAATTGCCCTCATAGCGGCTACACCATCACCTCTGCCTACAGCCTCCAATGCATTTTGCACAGCAGATGTACCCCAAAGTTCGCGTGGTATTTCATTAACCATCTTAAACATTCGCACAGGATCAGCAGACATTCTGTACGGGTTAGACGCATATTCAGGTGCTTGATAGGCATTAGAGCCGGGGACATATCGGCCTGCATTACCAACAATGTCACTTATATCTTCACCGCGGTTTAGGTAATTTAATGTGCTTTTACCTGCCCGACCCAACACTGGAAGCATATCAGCAACAATACCAGTGTAAAAACCAGCTTCTCCAGCAGACTTAATATCTGAATAATTAGGATGAAGGACACTAAATCCTTGTTGATCAGGCGATTGACCCATAAAGCCAGAAACAGCCGCATAAGTGCGTGGATCAGGCAATTGGTTTACATCACCGCCTTTAGGGTTCATGTTGAATGCGTTCTTGTAGCCTACATACGGGCCAAGATTTTTTTGTGATTCGTAATCTGACAATTCTTGAGCAGTGGAACCACCTTGAACAACTCTACCAGCACCAGCGTTGTAAGGCAATCCACCAGCCTCAGCAGACGGAATTAAAGAATTGACAAACCTTGCTAATGGGTTTGTTGAAGGCGCTGTTGCATATCTTGAATTAGATTGTTCTGCTGTCATGCCACCCTGACCACCACGAACACCGCCTACAGAGTCTTTGGGTGGTGTAGAAGGAGTTGGTTTTAACTCTGTGGTGAATGGTCTGCCATCCCATATGAATGTCTTTTCACCGTTTGCGCGTGCTCTTGCAAATGCATCATTAAATGAACTGCCAGAGTAGTCAGTTGGCCCTGACGGTGCAGAAGGTGTTAGCCCTGATGGTGCAGAAGGCAGAGAGGGCAACTGAGGCATTTCGTAAGGATTAGCATTAATGCTTGGTATCTCTTGTGATACCTCTCCAATTGATGATTCAATTGGTTTAGTTGCAAGGTTCCTTGGCAAAGGTTCTTGAATACTTGAGAACGTGTCAGAAGGATCTCTAGGAAATGGCACATTTGATTCTGATGGCTGTCCAGCGCTACCAGCATAACCAACCAAAGACGAGATGATTGAAGTGGGATCACCACTCTTCAACGCTTTGGCGGTTTGATAGGCTTTTGCGACATCGTTGACGTTGTATCCACCAATGTTATTCAGTTCATTAAGTCCAGCGGAATTAGCTAGACCACTCAAATCAGTACCGCCAAGACCTGCGCCAGAAGATAAAATTGCAAGTGGGTTACCGCTTTTTACCGCTCCTGCAAAGTTTGCGGCGTTAGCTACATTTGCCATGTTACCAATACCCGCATAGTCTCCAAGACCTGCAAGACCACCAATAGCGCCTAAAACATTGCCGGACTTAGCCGCCATCAAAGCATTTAAACCTTGAGTAAATGGATATGCGCCGGGGATAAGGGATGCCATCGCCAACAGCGGGGCAAACTGCGCCATGTTGTCAGAAGACGCACCAGTAGTGTAAAAAAGAGGGTTACCCTGCTCATCAAAATTAACTCGATATCCCGTATTGCCAGCGCCTTGAAATGTGCCGCCCCAAGCATTTCCCGTTTGACGCTCACTGTACGTCATTGGCACTTCTTGCCCAGTTACTTTATTGCCGTAAACCTTAGTAGTTGTTGGCGCTGTGTATACCGTTTCATTTCCAGATTCTCCGCTGACATCTTGGGCAGTTACTTTACTTGGATCTACGGGTTTACCCTGCATATCAACATAACCACCACGACCGTCAGGATTGACTTGTGCGTCATATGGCTTATCAATCAAACCAAACTGTTTAATGTCAGTGATACCAATGCTATTTAAAATCCTAGCCATATCTTTGGCGTTGGCTTCTGCAGAACCAAATCCTGCGCCCGTCCACTTATCTGTAGAGCCTTGACTTAATATCTGTTTTGACAGCGCATCAATGTAATTAGTTTTGGGCTGTTGAGATGCCTCTTGAATAAACTGATTGCCCGGCGCTCTTGGGTTTACATCTGGCACTGTTGGGGCTGGCTCTGCCCCACTTTTGAATAAACTTGCAAGATCCATTGGTTCTTCAGTAGCAATCCCAGAGGTTGGGTTGAATGGCTCACCAGCGCCAATTTGCTGGTTTTCATTAAGATTTTGTTCTGTTGGGACTGGAAAGCCTACAGAGTACTCTGACAAAGGAGCACGCACATCAAATTTCGGTACATCTTGCTCTTCAGTATATTGCTCTGTTGGGGCTGGAAAGCCTACAGACAACTCTGACAAAGGAGCACGCACATCATACTGAGGAACAGTTGGCTGTTCAGTATATTGCTCTGTTGGGGCTGGAAAGCCTACAGACAACTCTGACAACGGTGAGCGCACATCATACTGAGGAGCAGTTGGCTGTTGAAATGAATCGTTCGAGCTATTGTCCTCAAACGCCATTGGTTGAGGGTTTTGTGGCTTTTTTAATGGCCATTCAGGATATGGTGCGTCCCAAGACATATTTTACCTTTGAGAAGTTACTGACATTATCCCAGTCATCTGAGATGCCCAATCTTGCCAAGTTTTAAAACCGCGTGCATCAGGAATTCCTGATTCAACAAAGTATCCAATACCATTCAAGCCGTTGACCCAATCTTGCCACTTTTCTTCTGGGACATATCCCAATTGATTGGGCGCAAACAACTCAGCCATCAGCTTGCAATACTGATCCCAAGTCATTCCACGTGGGTCATACGTTATCATGGGTTTCCATTTCCGCGAACATCGCCAGTGTCTATGCTCAAGACAATACGTCCCATGAAGTAATTTCCATTTTGCGTGTTGCTGGTAAACCTCAAACGCATCTCGCGTCTTTGCTCTTTCATGTCAATTTTGAGGGTGTCAGCATCAAATACATAAGGAGTCGATGGATCATCAATATCTTCAGCGTATGACTTACCAGTGATGATCACATCCATGGCGCCGTTTTGCACAAAGTCAGGCTCAATTCTCTCAATGCGAGTCCACACGTTGTCGCCGGGCTGTTCTATCGAGCCCACCAAGCCTGCGCGAGAGCCAATTACGTTTGTCTCAAAGAATGACTCAATTGCGTCTACGTTGTTTGTGTATACAACGTTTGTGCCCGTCTCGTGTTGCCACAAAGTGTATTTTCCCGCCGTATTGACCTCGTTACCCGCCCAAATTGGACGACGAAAGACCTCGGAAAACACCCCCGCAGAGCGACGAGCACCTAATGCCGTCCCTGAATCATACCAACACTTTTCACGCACGTTATAAATGATGGCGTCGTTGCATTCTGTACTATCCCCCTTAGGGAAAAACCACCAAATCTCACCCCAACGAGGAACTTTACTCACCCATACCTTTTGGCGCTGTGCATAGTTCAAGTTGTCAAAAAAGTAATTGTTGTTCTGTTTATTCTCGATCTCTTGCACAACACCGTTGTATGCTAAGAAGCGATCAGTACCGCACCAATAAAAGATGCCGTCATACTCAATCACGCATTGACTCGACAAGATCGATGACTGCTGAGTGATCAGGTCGTACTTCCAATAGAACGTTTGATTTCCTACTGTGGTGGGCGCATAAGTTACACGCACCACAGAGTCCAAAGTCCAAAACAGTCCAGCAGGCGATGTTGTACCACCACGCAAAGGCATTCCCTTTACTACTTTTGTAGAAGAGACGTTGTTGGCGTTTGAGTCGGCAGATACCCAATTGCTAAAGTCACCCGCCGCACAGTTTGAAATAAGGCCGTTGTTGCCATAAGCAAACAAGTACGGAAACAACATCACAATGCCACCAGACACAGAGATGTTGTTGTCAAAAGTTAAAAGAGAAGTTCCCGAAGAACTAGCGTTTGCACTTAGTGTGGCAGTCCATACCCCAGCCACCTCTAAAGCTGACAACACTGTGGTGCCTGAAGGGATACCAGTGCCCGAAACCGAAACACCCGCTCCAATCGACACATTGGTGGTTGCAAACGTTACAGTGGGTGAACCTGAGGTTCGGGTGCCAGTTGCCGTAAAAATGCCTACAGGGCTCAATGTGGTGCCTGTAAAGGGGCCAAACAAAGGCCTAGTGTTTACGGACGATGAGATATCGTTTAAGTTTTGACCGGGGTGGGCAATCAAATTATTTTGACCATTACCCAATGCATCGTAACCTATGTCAAATTGCCACAGCGTATTTTCGTTTGGTGCGTAAGTCGATAAGTTGTCGATAAATCCAACAAAACCTGATCCTGTACCACCAATATTTGCCGCCGCAATAGTCACTGTAGCATTGTGTACGTAGTTCACACCTCCGTTAGTGACCACCACACTAAACACCAAGTTGCTAGACACCGTTACAGTGACTAAGCACCCAGTGCCAGCGGTTGTGATGATTGGTACATTTGTATATGTGCCGTTGGAGTACGCAGAGCCTTGGTTAGTAATGCCAATTGTTGATACAGATCCAGCAGGCTCAATTGGGGTTGGGCCAAATCCTACTGCGTTATCGTTATCAGTCGTCCACTGCTCAATACCGTTGTTGTAGCCAGAGACTACGTAGTTAAGGCCATCCTGAGAACTCATGATCATTCCGCGACTGACTCCAGTTGCGTTTAGGAACGATCCGTTATAACCACCAATCTTACGAGGTAGGGCGTATTGAAACCGAACCCACTTACCGTCTACATAAGTTACTGCCGCAAACTGCGTTCCGTCACGCTGTATGCCCGGCCCAACTTGTAGGTTGACGACTTTTGCGGTCATTAGAACGCTCCACCGTTGATCCCTACAGGCATACGCAATCCAGTAGATGCCAAGGTGCCTGCGTTCAAACCGTTGATGGCAAATCCTAATTGATTTGTCGCGGCAAGGTACAGACCAGTCGTTGCACTTCCAGTAAAAGAAAGCGAAGGAGCGGCGGCAGATCCATTACCCAAAGTCAACGCATTAATAAACGATGAAGTCGATGTCTGTGCGTTAAAAACGTTTGTCCCATCGCAAATTGCAATGATGGTCTGGTTTTGAGGTAACGTTATGTTTGTCCCACCAACAACACCAGTGCTAAAAGTCAGTGTGTATGAGCCAGTCGTCTTATTTTGTAATGAATACAACTGCACTGTTGGAGGCAGAATAACTGTACAGTTTGACACCAAAGTGCCTGTGTACTCTTGAATGATGCTAGATGCTTCAGCAGATGTCAGTGTCACCGTGCCGCCCGTTACATTCTTTGCCAATTGAGTAAAGAAAAACTGTGCTGATTGGCCATAGGCGTATGAAACATAGTTGGTTCCATCAGAAACAACAACAAAAGATTCAGCAATTTGAAGTTGTGCGCTAACGGCGCCATCAATTGTGTTTGATCCAGTCAATGCAATATTCAAAATACCAGTGCCATCGTTCTTAATTACGACGTACCAACCTTCACCCACATCGGATGCAGATGGGAAAGTCACTGTGCCCGCGCCACCAGTCCACACATACAAGGATGAGCGATCAAATGCATTAAAAGTGTATGCAGAAGAGAACGTAGATACTTGTGTTTCTGTGTTCAACGTAGTGTTGATGGCTTTGAGACCATAACCAGCCAACGTAGCCGCATTTGCCGCCGATGTACCCGCGCCAAACGTAACCGTACCCCATGTGCCATTGATGGTGGTGTTACTGGTAACGTATACGTACTGAGCAATTCCAGAGGCAATCGACACAATGGTATTACCACTGGTATCTACCACAGTAAATGTTTGTGAACCAATGTTGCGAATCAATGCACTTTGACCAGTAGACACTGATGTCGCTGGTGGCATGTACAGCTTTAAATTTGTTGTACTAATCGTAATTTGCGAACCAACAGAACCAACTGTCTGAGAGATAGATACTGTGTAGTTGCCAACGCCTCCAGTGCCTGTTCCGAGTGCTGTAATGGTTGTCCCAGATGCAACACCAGTTCCTGAAATTACTTGTCCTACGCTCAAGGTGCCAGAGGTTACAGCACTGATTGTCAGGGTTGTTCCGCTGATATATCCAGTGAATGTTCCCGCGCCCACTGTTGCAGTAACCTCAATAATGTTAGCAACAACGTTGTCGTAGTTTCCATTAATTGGCCACTCAAGGGTCGTATTTGTTGAGATCGTAAGCGCCTCATAGCCTACTTGGCTGGGAGAGATTGTCTGGCCAGTATACGGATTTAAATATGATGTCATGGTGGTTCCTTTTAGCTGTCAACAGCAACAGCTTGTCTGTCGCCAACGCGAGCAACATCTTCTGCCTTCAAAGCCTGAAGTGCTTCTGTATATTTTTGTTGGAAGATAGTACGTTGATCGTTCTTGAGGAACTGCATCGCTTGCAACAAGGTTCCAAACAGCATGGCATTTGGGGCGTTCTGAGTCAGCCAATTTGTTTGGTTTGCTGAACTTAATGGTGCTATGCGCTCGTAGTACAGCACTTCAAATGCATAGGCCAAATTAGGCGTAGGTGCGATGTACCAATGCTCCCAATCGGTATCAGCATAGTACAAAGGCACATCTGTTTGATCTGCGTCTGGCCAATAGTTTTTTAAGTATTCGTACTTGCGCAAATAGACGGGTTGTTTCTTGCCAGCGACTGTGACACTCATCGACACTGTCTTGCGCCACCGAGAAGGCTTTTGCAACAAGGAATTATTTGCCGTCATAGTAGCTTGCGCAACTTGCAATTGACCCAAAGTCTTAATCTCTTGCGCAATTTCAAACTCAGCCAAAGATATGAAGGTGGGAATGGCATCAACGACGGCAACGTCTTTGCGCTCCAAGTACTGAAGTACTGTGGAGGTCAAGCTGTCATAAGTCATTACCCAAGATGGGATAGTTGCCATATCAATCCTTCATTTTTGTCTATTTTCCCATCATTCAGGTAAGGCATCAAGCGTAGGCACGAGTGCCCTGCTTATCGATGATTAATGCCTGTTTTCGAGGCTTTGCATCAGGGGTATTGGGGATGCTAATGTGAGTCCATCCACCGCCAGTTGGTGTTGCAAATTCACGTATCACTTGGTCATAGCCAAGATTTGATGCGATTACAGCTTTAACTACGTCATCGGGGGTCATGCCGGGCACTTTAAGGTCTGCCGCGCACCCCACCCTATGTTGGCTGGAGTCTTTGGATTTCACTGCGTCATTTACGGCCTTGCTCCTGAAGGCAGAATTAATCATCACAGGCTTACCGCCCAATACAGTTTTGACGTCTTCAAGAAATTCTGCAAGGCGTTTGAGGTTTTCCAGTTCCGAATCATTTGGCGTATTATCATATTCACGATGGTCTGTATGGGTTAATTCTTCAAGGGAAAAATGTTCTGTGAGTTTCATTTTTTATCCTTTAGTGCTTGGATTTCTGTCGCTTTGTCTTTTGATCCTTGTGAACTTCCTCGGTGAAAATTCAACACAGTGCCACTCATTGTGATTAAAGAGCCCAAAGCCATGTATACAAGCTCTTTGTTGGCCTCTGGAACGCCCTTCATAAAGGCAAACCACGCAAGGAATATGGTAGCCGCCACAATGCCTATATCAAGCGCATAGGCCGTGTTTTTAGCAAGCCATGACGCATTGGTTGACTCTTGAACCTTTGCGTTCATATCTCTTGCGCTGTCGGTATTTGCGTTATTCAACTCCAACAACTTAGTGTCGTTAGCCATCTTTGCCAACTCGCCATCTTGCGCCAGCTTGGTCAACTCTAATTGCGCTTTGGCCTTTTGCTCTGGGTCAGGCAGTACCTTGTCCAAAATCTTACCGCCAATGTTTAGGAGTGCGTCTAGGCCAATCATTTTTTATCCTCGGTTTGGTTGAGTTTGATGCCTGACAAGAAGCCGATCATGCCGCCGATCAGCGTGGAGAAGGCGGGGCTAATCATTTTGAAGATTTCTGCGTTATCCACTTCCTTGGCCCACAAGCCGAGCATGAACGAAATAACCATAGCCAGTACCGAGACGCAAAGCGTGATGCTGACCATAAAGGTCACATAGAACGTCAGTTTGTCTTTGGTGTTTTCCATATCTATCTCACACAAATATTGCAAAACGTCGGTGATTGTTAATATTCTCCAACGAAATTGTATTTTCTCTAGCCCTTTTGTTGTAAAGCTCAACTTCTAATTCTTGCGTGGCCTTAACTTGCTTGTGGCATTCTAAAGCCGCCTTGTATTCCATTTCAACACGCTTGCATGCTTTCTCAAAAGCAACAGATTTGGCGTCATGTGGCGTTGGATGCACTAGCGGATACCATTTGTCGAGAGTGATCATTTCTTTTCCCTTTCAACCGCTCTGGCGTAGTAATAAAGAACTTTAGCCCTTAACTCTGCGCTGTCTGCAACCCCTGCCCACATGGACAAGTTGTTCCAAATTCCCACCAACTGCTCAGACGAACAGTTATCACCATTCGTGGTGAGCCATTCTGACAAACGCTGATGCCTCTCCGACGGATTTCCCAACCAACTCAGAGCATAAAAGTCTGAAATTGTGCAGGGTGCTTTGGCACTTGCCCAAAAAACCAAGCAAATGAGCAATAGCCAAAACCACTTCATTCATGTCTCACAGCCCAAGAAGTTTTTTTACAAATTCTGCGGCAACGCCGGGGCCAAGCAACATAACAGCGATCACTACATAAAGTAGGTACTCAATCTTTGTCATGCGCTTGGAGCCTTCGTCAAAACGCGCTTGTATGCCTTCGTATCGTTGAGCGCAGATTGCCTCATGGACACTCAACCTCTTGTCGGTTTCAGTGGCAAGTTCGTGAATAGGCTCCATCGGTCAATCTCCGCTTACGTATTACTCAGCCGCTGGTTCTTCAGCAACAACAGGTTGTGCGCCTTGTTCTGACGCTTGCTGTTGAATGCCCTGAATCAAGCCAGCTACTTCAACAAAAGGACGATTGCCCAAATATTGCAAAACAGCATTTACCAGATCAGTTGAAAGTTTGATTTCATCCATTTTTCATCTCCATGAAATTTGCCACCAAGGTCGGGTGGTGGCTTCCCGTTATGCTGATGCGGCTTGCAAAGGCGTCAGGTCTTCTGTTGTCCAAAAGTCTTTAGCCAACATAATTTTTAAATGCTCTTTGTTACGAGCAACAGTGTCAGCCCAGTCTTCGTCAGACATTTTTTCAGGCTGTCCTGCGTTAATCAAGTTTACTGAGTCCATTGCGGCACTGTAGTGGCGAGCAATTTGTTCAGGGGTTAAGGTTTGTGTTTCGATAGTCATGATTTTCCTTTAAGGTTTGGGGAACTGAGTCTTGACGGCATCAATTGCCGCTTTCCATGCGTCATACCCGCCGTGATACAACAGGTCAAACTGGTCTGCAAATGATGGGTATGCGGCTTTACGTAAGTCACTGTACGTTGGCGTGTAAGCAAGGATTCCGTTATCAAGATAATCTAAATGGAATTGAACAACTTCGTCCAACTGGTCTTCAGAAGCAACGCCTACATTAAAAACAAGTTCTTTACCATCTCTTTGCATGGTAATTTTGTAATGGCCTCGTTGACCATCAATTTTTTCTGCTTTATATGTCATGTTAAATCCTTATGCATTACCACGAGTACGAATCGCTGTAAATGTGTATGCCGCAGTTGAACCGACAGTTGCCGTCCATGTATAGCCATTTACACCGGAGTTATAAGCCAAACTTCCATAACCACCAGACACGGTAGAAATCAACGTAACAGCACCAGCTCCGCAAATCCATACTCCAACGCCACCTTGGTTCCAATTATTGACAATAAGGAATCCAGAAAATGCGGCGTAGTCCACGGTTGCGCCATTTGCCAGCGTAACAGCTTGTGTGTTAGAAAATTGTGGGCTACCCGGATTAGCATACAAAGTTGCTGTTTTACTGCTGTCCCACAAAACTGGGATATTTCCATCTCCATCAGACAGCACAATAACATTACTTGCTGTGCGAATGTCTATGCCATTTTGGTTGCCGTTGTAACGTCCAAGGATTGAGTTTCTAGAACCAGTAGTAATTTGGTCGCCAGAGTTTGCGCCAATAACAGTGTTATACCCACCAGTTGTGTTATATCTTAATGCGCTTTCACCAAAAGCAGAATTTTGTGCACCAGTTGTGTTTGCCCTCATTGCAGAGCCGCCAAACGCACAGTTGGAGTCTCCCGTGGTGTTACTTAAAAGAGCCGACTCTCCAAACGCTTTGCTGTAGTTGCCCGTTGTGTTTGATGAAAGAGCGTTTGCGCCAAAAGCATCAAGAGCTCCAGTTGTATTTGCATAAGCCGCCTGATAACCTACAGCAGTGTTGATTGATGCTGTGGTGTTGCTACCAAGAGCATAATAACCAAGAGCCGTATTGTAAGAACCTGTGGTGTTGCCGAACATTGTGTTAACACCCATTGCTACTGAGCGAACGCCAGATGTATTATTTGCTAGAGCATAAGCACCAACTGCGGCATTTAAATCACCAGTTGTAGTCGCCGCTAATGCTTGTGCCCCAACACCAGTATTATTTGTTGCTGTGGTGTTTGCAACGAGTGCTGATAGACCAATAGCAGTATTGTTACCACCAGTTGTGTTTGTGTACAACGCACCTTGACCCACAGCAACATTTGATGCGCCAGTGGTGTTGTTAGCCATTGATAATTGACCGACAGCAGTGTTATTAGATGCTGTGGTGTTGTTCTGAAGTGCTTGATAACCTACAGCAGTATTGTTATTTGCTGTTGCATTAGCTAATGCTTGTTGTCCAACTGCCACATTATTTGAGTTACTTACATTTGAATACAAAGCCGCATTACCAATAGCGGTGTTTCCTCCACCAGTTGTATTTGAATACAGTGCCGCTTGACCAAAAGCGTTGTTGACTGTGCCTGTGGTATTTGAATAAAGAGCTGTATAACCTACAGCAGTGTTGTTAGATGCTGTGGTGTTGGCTTGGAGCGCGGCCTGTCCAATCGCTGTATTGCTTGAACCAGTTGTAGTTGCATATAAAGCATTTGAACCAAGAGATGTGTTGTAGTTGCCTGTTGTATTTTCATGCCCAGCAAGATAGCCAATAGCTGTAAGCGCACCGCCAGAACTATTTGAATATGCGGCTTGGTATCCAAAGGCAGTGTTATTTGAGGCGGTAGTCCCCGTGTACATTGCCTGATACCCAACAGCAGTGTTGTTAGAAGCTGTGGTGTTTGAGTAAAGCGCTTGCCTACCAAGAGCCACATTGGACGCGCCAGTTGTGTTAAAAGTCATTGACTGATAACCAACTGAAACATTGTCATTGGCGGTAGTGTTACTCAATAAAGCGCCATTACCCAAAGCTGTGTTGTAAGAGCCTGTTGTATTTGAGTATCCAGCCGCACCACCATAAATAACATCTATACCACCAACAAAAGTGTTGTAAGCGCCAGTGGTATTTGTGTATCCTGCTCTGTAACCTACAGCAGTATTGTTAGATGCTGTGGTGTTGGAGAAAAGAGATTGCTTACCTACTGCAGTGTTAAATGAACCTGTTGTATTGCTTCCTAACGCACCATTTGTTGCCGCACCAATTCCACCACCAACTGCTACGTTACTTGCACCAGAAGTATTGCTACGCAAAGCGGCAAAACCCAAAGCAGTGTTATCACTTCCTGTATTATTTGTACCAGCCAAATGACCAACAAGTGTTAAGCCAATACCTGTTTGGTTTGCATAACCAGATTGAGTACCAACAAAAACATTTTCTGCGGCTGTAGTATTGCTATACCCCGCCTGATAACCTACAGCGGTATTGTAAGATGCTGTCGAATTGGAAATAAGTGCGCCATATCCAAACGCTGTATTGTTCCCACCTGATGAGTTGGTGTACAAGGCTTGACGACCAGTAGCCGTATTGTTCTGCCCTGTTGTGTTTAAGAACATGGCTTGCGAACCAACCGCAGTATTATCAATACCAGTTGTATTAACAGGAAGGGCTGAATTACCAATAGCGACAGTATTGGTTGCGCTTGTATTAGCCGCCAAAGCACTAGCACCCACCGCAGTATTGGTAGACACAGCACCCGCACCACGGCCTACTGTGATGCCATAAACAGTCAGGTCAGTACCAGAGTACAAAAGATTGGCAGAGTCAGTCAGCAAGCCACTTGTTGTGGCGTAAGTCACACGGCCTGAAGTCAGTGCGCTATCCTTAATGCTTCCTGCGGTCAGATAAGTGCCATCCCATGTCAATGAAGATGAAGCACCAAACACACCGCCGTTATTGAACTGGATCTGAGTATTAGAACCAGCGGCAGGGCCACCACCACCAGAGCCAGCTAACAGCGTCACAACACCAGCACTGTTTTTGTAATACAACTTGCCGTCAACATAGTTCAATGCCAACTCAGCGCCAGATGCACTGCTTGTCATATTTGCCGCTAAAGGAACTGCTGAAGCAGTGCCGCTTGCGTAAATCAAAATTGGTGTGTATCCACTTTGTGCCATTTTTTTTCCTTAGAAAGCGCCGCCCGCAATACCACCTGTGATGGTGCCATTTGCCGCATTGCATGTTATTGACGAGTTTACCAATTCTGGTAAGTTTCCACTAGTCGCAGTGACAAATGTCAAATAATTTGTTGCGCCCGATGATGCCGCTGTAATTCCAACATTTGTTGCGTTTGTTGCGTTTGTTGCGTTTGTAACCGCAGTCGACCCAATCACCGATACCACCTGAGCCGCCGTCGCCGCGGTGAACGCACTTGTACCGTTGCCGTATGCTAGTCCACTCAGCGTGGCAACCCCTGTTCCACCATTACCTACTACGAGCGTGCCAGCGAGCGTTACAGCACCTGTAGTTGCAGTGGCGGGGGTTAGGCCAGTCGTTCCTCCAGAGAAGCTCAAAACGCCTGTATTAGCTATTGTGACGGCGGTCGAGCCGTTATAGCTTGTTCCGCTTAATCCCGTACCAATTGTCAATGCGGCAGATGCCGTAGCAGTAACCGTAACAGATCCACCAAGACTCACCGACGAGCCATTGATTGTGATTGAGGAATTAGTCAGTTGCGAGTTTGCAATTGAACCTAATGTACCGCCAAGAGTTAAGTTTCCAGAACTCGTCACTGTGCCAGTCAATGTGATGCCGTTTACTGATCCAGTGCCACCAACAGAAGTCACTGTTCCTTGAGGGTTGGCGGCTGTTGTAATACTTGTAACACGCCCATAAGTGTCAATAGTCACCACGGGAATTAACGTAGAAGATCCCGTAGTTCCCGCAGTAGCAATACCGCTTGTAAGATCAATGACTGGTGTTGTACCGCCAGTTGATGTAATTCGACCAGTAGTTCCGCTAACTGAAGTAACGTAAGTGCCAGCAGGCTGTTTACCGTTAAATGTGTTCCAGTCAGTTGAGGTAAGGTAGCCACTGACCGATGTTGTTGCGGCGGGCATACTCAAATGACTTGCGGATGTTCCTGCGCCAGTCAAAGGTGCATCTGATATTACGGCAGTCAAATAAGCGCCAGAGGGTTGCTTATTGTTGAATGTATTCCAATCAGTCGATGTCAAATACCCATTCACTGACGTAGTCGCCGCGGGCATGCTGATCACTGGCGTCGTTCCACCTGTAGATACCACAGGAGACGTTGCTGTCACACTGGTAACAGTACCGCCGGGATTAGATGAATTGATTGTTTGATTAGGCCAAGTTCCCGTAATGGTCACATTAGTTCCCGCAACCAGTGCAGGAGTGGTTGTGCCCGTACCACCATTAACAACATTCAACGTACCCGCTAACGTCACGGCGCCAGTGGTGTCAGTGTTTGGGGTAAACCCTGTAGTGCCTGCGCTGAATGATGTCACGCCACCAGTCAAAGAGAATTGGTTCCAACCCGTGTTGGTGTAGCCCTCAAACTGCTGAAGACTTGTGTTGTAACGTACCGCACCATAACTTCCTGTGCGCTGAACCGATGTACCGTTAGGCACTGTGATGCTTCCGTTGCCGGGCACCACTGGGTTACTCGCCAATGAAATTACTGGATCAGTAGCACCATTTCCGTTGGCAATACTGATCTGACTAGTAGTACCTTGTAATTCAATTTTTGCAGGAGAGCCTGATTGCAAGGCCAAAATGCCCGTGCCAGTCAATGACACAAACTGCTGAAGCATTGTGCCAAGGCTGACTGTAGGGTTCCCAGAGACGCCATCAGCGTTAGTAATACCCAAGCCTGCACCAACTGCCAAAGAACGCGCTGTGAGCGTATTAGAGCCCGTCTTGACCTGTATCCCAGTGCCACTGGAATTAAGAGACATGGCCGCACCGATCAGATTAACTTGAAGGGTGCCTTGCGCGCCGTTGTCAGTTATTGAAAGGCCACTGTTTGTGGAGATATAACGCGACTGTGCCAAGCCAGCAGTTTGGCCAACAGTTAAGAATGGGTAATTCAACGCACCCGCGCCTGAAATTGCACCCGTTGTTGTCTGTACAGTGACGCCAAACTGAACAATAGGAACAGACTCAGTGCCTGATAAAGCCTGAGCCTGTGGGAGTTGTGTGATCGATACTTGTGACATATCAGGGTTGCAATCCAATAATTTGTTGGTTTCCATCCTGCGCGGGAACTTGACCACTTTGCTCCGTGCTCAATACTTCACCACCGTATGGCTCAGTCACGATGTCATTAGGATCAACAGCCACGCTAACATCTGGACGAGGATACTGCAAAGTAATACGTTCTGTCTTGCGAGCAGGCAGACGATAGGGGTCTTTTTGATCCGCACAACCTTGCTGACATACCTTGAGACCCGGAAAATTAGGGTCAGGCATTGCCTCCACAATTGCACGCTTCATGCGACATCTATCGCAAATGAAGATCGCAATCGATGCATTGCCTTCAGTATTGAGGAATCTTGGCATGATTACCTCGTGTATACGCTAATATTCGGGGCGTAATAAATTGGCGAACGATCTCTATTTTCGTTTTCAGCCATAGTGAAATACTTGTCTGCTTGAGTCTCAAGATACTGAATGCGCGCTATATCGACGCCCGGCAATATCTGGCTCATCTGGTGAGCCAGCATGCACTGAATGGCTTGGTAGAAGTACTGAGGAATTTCCAACTCACCATACAGATCACCCACGTCCATCACTTGGCGTGAATACCAAATTGTCATCTGCACAAATGGATCTGACGGCGCTGGCCACAACACAATCTTTGACTGTGGGATAGTGCGATTAAACCAATACTGATACGGCTGATTAGCCGTAAAGTTCTTGTTGGGCAAGTTGGTGTAGTCATCACGGTTCAAACGAGCCATAGTGATTTCTGTGGAGTTATTACCCACATAAAACTCAGCCACGTTCAATGTGCCGCCACCAGTCTCGCGCATGCGATAGTACTGAGCGGTGACGCCGGGCTCGATGTCATACCACAGCCACTCACCATTCACCCAAGTAGTCACACCCGTGTCTTCAAGCAAATTCCATGTCGAGCCGTTGTTTGACCACTCCAACAGAATGTGGAATGAACCAGAGGTGGCAGGCAAGATACCAATCGATCCCGCATAAATTGGATTGTTTGTTCCGTAATTGATGCCGATATAACCGTTTGGTGATGTCTGCGTGTCGTATGTCAATACATTGTTGTCGAAAGCCAAGCCAACGTTGCCAGATGAGCCGATGTATCCACCATCCTGAGTAGGCGTAGGACGGTTCAAACGGCGATATAAGGCGTTTAATACGTCATTACCACCCAAGGGTAGCAAGTACTCGTATTGATCGGCCTTGAGGCCGTAAACCTTTTTGTCAATGCACCAGTAATTGATGCCTTGATTAATCAGATTTGACAGGATAAAAAACAGGGCTTGCTTGGAGCCTTGAACTTGCTCGACAGTCAACTCCTCGGCCAATTTGCCCGACATGCGAGCACCTTGGTCGATGAATTTTTGTACTGAGACAACTGTTTGTCCAACGGTTCCGCTATATGCCATGTCAGTCCTTTACCATCCGGGGCAATTCCACCGCTTAAGCGATGCTTTGGCGCGTGGTGCGTCCCCTTTTGCATGTTCTACAACACCAGACATGCGCGCACAAAAAGAGTCTTTGCGTGCGCCACCTTGAGGCTGAGGAGCCTTCAAGTGTGATCCAGTCTCTCGATTGTACTTTGCACGACCTTTAGCCGTAAGTCCAGCGCCCTTAGACTCTGGAAGTTTTTCGCCACGGCCAACTGCTAATGATGGATTTTTTGCCATGATTTACCAGCAAGAATTCATCTTGCCGCCTGATTTCATTTTGGCTGTTCTGGCTGATTGCTTGAAGGCTTCAGCAGTTGGCGCGCCTTTGCTACCAACTTTACGCATGCGCTCGACAGGAGCTCCAATAGCTTTTTCATGTTCTATCCTTTTTTTCTTGGCATTAATGTTGGCATAAAGTCCACCTTGAGCAAACTTTTTTCCTTCGTCGGCCTTAACAAATTCTTTGCCGACCTTTTGAGGAACGCCACCAAAACCGCCCTTAGTATGGGCGGCGGCTTCCATCAAACGATGTTGGGCTGGTGATTTGCTTGGCATGATTAGTCGGCATTCTTGATTAGAATTAACTCAAAGAAACCAGCCGCTTCATTGTTTGCCGCACCACCAATTGCTTCGCCTTGAATGCGAGTCTTTTCAGATATTGCAATTGGGTATGTAAAGTTAATTGTTGAAATACCGTTATTGGTCACAATAATTGGGCCTGTCACGGCAATCCCATTTGTACCAACAAAACGTGTGCGGCCTGTAATTAAACTGGTTCCAGTATCTTGCGCTAAACCAATTCGAGCCACGCCTAAATATCCCGTGTAACCAGCAGGTATTGTGTATTGGCTTGAAGTGGCGCTGTTGAAACCAGCCGAAATCAAATTGTAAATAGTTGCTGGAACTCCAGAGGTCACAGTGCCAGTACCAATGTAAATGATGCCTGCGTTTGCCAAACCTGTGCCTGCGGTTGTTACCAACATGGAGTTGATGCGCAAAAATAAATTTGTAGTTGTCACAGCCGTTTGACCATTCATGGTCACGGTCTCACTGATGACTGCATAGTTGGCATCCAAGCCTGTAATCAACACAGTTCGTGCGCCAGTGCCAGCCGAAGTATCGCTTGCGCTGGAAGAACTTACAGTCATTTGCAAGGCGGCGGCGGGATAAGACAAGTCACCGACTGGGGTAATCATCTCCCACGCAGTATCAACATCCGAGTTATAGCCAGCAATCGTAACGACAGAGTGCGCCTGAATTTGACCACGCGCCACTTGTAATTCAAACGGTTCGTATGCGCCTTGACGCGACACGGAAGAGTAAACACCCATAATTTTCTCCAATTAAAAGTAAGGGCCGAAGCCCCTACTTAGGTTTAGCACATCGCAGAGCCGCCGCGCTTTTTGCTTGCAGGAGACACAGTCACTGATTTCTCAGTTTTAGTGACGCTACCAGCGGGCTTGGGAGTAGCTCCCATCAAAGTTTTTGCACTTTCAAACAACTTGCTAGGAATGTTACGGATAGTCTTTGCCATATCCATTTCTTCCTTGCTTGGGCCAATGGATTTATCGTATGCGCCTTTTGATGCGTCTACGAGGTCACCTTCAGCATAACGTTTTGTCATGCCACCCTTTTTGTAGCGGTTCAATTGAAATTTTGCGGTGTCATGAGCATCGCTCAATTCATCGGTGTGATAGTCAGATTCAGAACGGTGTTTTCCGTCTGGATCAAAAAACTTCACACGATGCTCACCGTAATCTTTGTCTTTGTAAACTTTAGCTACATGACCCTTGGGGCCAGTATGAGTCATCAAGAGGCGAAGATTTGGCTTCTCCTCTTTTTCAACTTTACCGCCCTTGGCAAAGGTGCCAGACTGCAAGCTGTTGGCTACGGGACGACTGACGAAGTGACTAGGCATCTTTTCAGCCTTGCCATCACTTACGACATTACCCCCCGTAGCATAGGCTTTTTTTGAGGCACTTCCTCCCATTTTGAAACCGCCGCCGTTGCCGTTCTTTACGCCACCAGTGGTGGTGTTCTTCACGCCGGGCTTTGCAGTATCAGCGGGACGGTTTTCCCAATTGCCGCCTTCAATGGCATTGCCTAAACCGGGAACTTTGCCGCCGCTTTTGAAGCCGCCAGCATTACCCATCTTTACGCCGCCAGTGGTGCCACCAGTTTTGCCCTTGCCTGCGGCCACCATCTTAGTGTTCTCATAAGCCTTTTCGTTGCCCATGATTGAACCACCCATGGCGTAACCACCGGGCTTGCCCTCTTTCACTTCGCCAGTACCGTGGGCGCGGTCTTTATGAGCCGTGTCCATCTTGGTTTTAGCGTAAGTGCTGACCTTGCCGCCACCAGCTTTACCGTGAGCCTTAGAAGCAGACATCGACTCGTGGTGCTTCAACTCTTTTTCAAGAGCCTTGCACTCAGCAGAGCCGCCGTCTTTCATGCCAGACAAAGCACGCTGAACCATTGCGGCGCGCTTCATGCGTTGAGCAGGAGCCATACCAGACAAAGCCTGACGACCCATGGCTTGCATAGGCATAGGCGAAGGTGCTGAAGCACCGGGCACCATGCCGGGACGCGCCATCATCGCTCCACCCATGTCTTTATGAGCGACTTTGCCGCCCTTAGCATACATGTTAGGGTTCATTGCACGACGACGTTCAGCCATGGATGGCTTTTTAGGGGCCACACCATTTTCAGCGTCTTCAAACACCTTGGCATTATTACTTGCCATAGACCGAAAAGACTCGGCTTGACCAGCGGCTTTGGTCATAACCTTGCCACCTTTTTTGAGCTTCAGAATAACTGAAGGCTCATCGGTCATCATTTTGACCATTGGTTTAAATTGACCCATGTCGCTCTCCTTTAGGCTTGAGTTACGCCGAGAGCACCAACGCGAGTTGCGTTAGGGCCGACTGCGATAGCAGGCAACAAAATTCCCATTGTTGTACGAACGATACCGTTCGATGCAGTGGCAGGGGTGTATGTACCACGAACGTCGCCAGTGGTGGTCGTGGCAGTCTGAGTTGCGGCGGCTACAAACGTACCAGCGTCTTGCGCCAGTGTGTTGTTACTCTTGACGCTTGCAACGTATGACACGTTGAAGACGCGAACTGGAAGACCCAGAACGTCGCTTGTGCCAACCACAACAGCAGTTGCAGAGCCAGCAATAGTCACACCACTGATTTGGTAGAAAGCCTTCAAACCAGTCACAGCAGTTGCGGCAGTCACCACAGTAATAACTTCACTCATGGCTTGTCCGTAGTAGTCGTAACCACTAACAGTAAATGCACGAGCAGTAGTCGAGCAGTTTACCTTTACAGCGCGAGGGCAATCTAACTGCAAAACAGTACCGTTAGAAGTCACAACAGACTTAACCGACGTACCAGCGGTCAGGGTGATAGCACCAGCGGCGGCGGCAGTTTGCGATGCGGCAATGTTGTTAGTCACAGCGGCTTGAGGAACGATGTCCCAAACGTATATGCGACCAAGAGGGCCGATACCAAGTGACATTGGAGATGGATTCTCAAAAGTCGTATTGGTGTTAGCAGTCATGGTGGTGCTAGAGGCAGTTACCGATTGATTAATCGTATAAGTACCTGTACCGCCTGAACCAGTAACCATAGCAGTGATGTATGTGCCGTCGGTAACACTTGTTCCGTCAACGTACATACCAACCAAAATGGGCGAACCAGTCAATAGAGCGGTTACGGTCAATGTCGTACCAGACATTGAACCAGTAAAAGTTGAGGTGCTGGCACGCAAGCCCGTACCCATGTAGGTTTCGGCTGGGCCTAAGAATAAATCGTCAGAAAATTGAGGCATTTGATCTTCTCCTTGAAAAGCATGATCAGTTTAAAAAAAAGGGCTGGCTTTCACACCAGCCCCTGTCACTTTAGACGCCGGGTGTACCGTAAGCGGCACGTGGGTCTGTAAAGCCGAGGTCATAACGCTCGGTAGCCTTGTAACGCATTGTGTCGGTCTCGAAGTCACCTTCCATGGTCTTCTCCAAACGACGACGCATCAAGAGCTTAAAGCCCTCAGGAGCATCGGTTTGAACCCAGAAAGCGCTAGGGTTGGTCAAACGAGACAGAACAGCGGCACCTTCGTCCAGCAAGCCGATAGACTTAACGGGGTTGATGTCGTTGTTTGCGTTGCCTGTACGGAGAACAGACTTCAACAAAACTTCAGCTTGGAAGATGTTGCCGGGAGCCACGATCAATTGACGTGGAACCAAACGAATCTTCTTGCCGTTGTTGTCAACTGCTTGACGAATTTGGATCAACATTTGTTCCAAAGAAGTCTGTGACAAGTTGGCGGCAGTAGCCAATTGGTTGCTGAAAGTGCCATTCACGATGGGGTGAGCGGTGTTAATCAAAGACACACCGTCGCCGCCGGGGAAGGCGCTGTTGAACGCTGTATTCAACACGTTAGCGGCCAACAGTTCTTTGGTTTCCACCAAAGATTGAGCCAAGTGACGTGCATACACCTGACCGATACGGATGTGGTCACCGTCTTCAACCAAAACTTTGGTCAAAGCAAATGCCAAACCGTACACTTTGTACAGGTAGCGTTTCAAGAAGAGCACGCCAC
>Ga0209088_10000223_pt1 | contig 41835 bp, 74 predicted proteins | sample S_140625_EF_Meta_FD_187324 | JGI IMG/M metagenome (GOLD analysis project Ga0209088, IMG submission 187324) | Freshwater microbial communities from Lake Simoncouche, Canada to study carbon cycling - S_140625_EF_MetaG (SPAdes) (version 2) | ecosystem: Environmental > Aquatic > Freshwater > Lake ... | reverse complement strand
TGATCAAGCACCAGCCAATGTCACTAATCATTGGCCAGTAGGAGAAGCAAGATTGCTAACAGTATCTGGACTTACAGGTGGCTACTCAAATCTAAACGGTCAAAAATTTGGTGCATTAAGAACACCAGTTCAACTAATTCCACTGCCTGTTGATGGTTATATGCCTCTTGATACATGGATTCAAGAAAATGGAATTACAAATCATCAAATTGAATATCTTAACTTTACAATTAGTTGGGTTTCATAATGGCACTTCCACCAAATTATCAAGGCGAATATAACAATGGAGTATCCTATCCATTAGGAGCAATAGTTCTTACAGACGGAAACCCTTACGGATACGCTGGAGCATACTTTATTAGAATCACCAATGGCGGTAACCCAGGTTATGCACCTTTGTACTCAGATAACTGGGAACTATACAGCATGCCTAAGTCAATTGACGGTGCTGGATCAGTAACTGGTTCTGGCAGTATTGCTTAATCTTTATCCCAGTACGCCTTACCAAACTCATCATAGTCGTCCCAACCTGCACCATCTAGGTCATCTATCATTCCTTTAATATCAAGTTCGTAGTATGTGCCCCACCATGTATAAGGTTTATTAAGATACTTCCAGCATTTTGCGTGGTACTTAAACTTAAACCCTAAATTACTATCTAAAGACTCATCTAAATCAATAGCCTTAACTAAATGATTACCAGCATATTCACCAAGGAAATTACCTATCCATCGTAATGGAACAACCTTAGTCTTTTCAATCTTTGTTATGTTGTTCATCTTGTGGCACCCAAACTTTCTTTCCATTCTTGTATACAGGCCAATAGCCAAGGCTACGCCAATCCATTGTCATTATCTTAGGATCTTTTGGCATTTGTACACCAGACATGTCCATCACTCATGGTTTGATGTGTGTCCCAAAAGATTGGATCTTTAACAGAAATTCCACACTTAACGCATTCATTCTTTTTCATTTATTATTCCAAACTAACTTAAGAAACTTATTCCAAGATGGCTTGTCTGAGTCCAAGTATCTCCAATGTCTGTATGATTTAATATAAACAACTGAGTATGCAATAGCAGCAAATATAAAGCCATATTGTTTTGTTATTATGGCATAGTATATCCACATAGCCTCATTACAAGTAGCCCAAATCCATGCCCACATTTGTTTTCTACCAACAAAATATATTGCTGAAACTCCACTGAAGGCAAGCACCCATGAGCCATAGTTATTGATCAATTGTTCCATATATTTAGTATATCAGAGAAATGATTTTAGGTCAACTTTATTGACTTGCTTAGTAATTCTAAATATACTGAGTAGCATTCCTCTAGGTTTTTTTTATTAAAATACTCTTCTTTATACTCTTCAACTGTTTTACTGGACACAAGATAATTTACATCTGGAGTGTCTTTTTGTGCTGGATATTTTCTTATATTTTTTTTAAACCCTAACAGGCTACACACCAGTACTGTTAATTCTTGTGGATAAGAAATTAAATCTTTATAGTCAATAACTAAATTAGCATTTTCAATTAAAAAAGAATATGTATCTACATACTGACCTATAAAGATACCTGCATCTACAGTTCCATTATAGTGTTTTCTCATTACACTTCTTGAATGTATGCTTTCAAATGGATCCCTTGCAATACTTATTATAAAGTCATTGTCAGAATTATTTAAATCGTGATCAAACTCTACATAATTTCCAGAATAATTAAGTATAAGGTGCTGGAGATAATGAGATCCAGACCTAGGATAATTTAATATTCTATTCATTTAAAACTTAATTAAATCGTAATCTTTTTTGATAAAAGCCTATTGTAGTAAAAATAGCATGAATCAACATTGTAATAGTCTAAGTTTACTTTTCCGTATCCAGGGACATCTTTACTTGAAGAGATAAAATTTTTACTATCGTAACTAATAAGGTTGTTAGCAAAACTAACGTAGTTTTCTTTAGTTATTCCCATAAGATTTACAAGTTTATCTATTACTACTTCTGGTTGTTCAACAAGATCTTTGTAGTCTATAACATAATCAGCGTGATCATTTAAAAAACTATAAAGAAGTATATACTCTGATACCATTTCTCTAACATTTTCAGGATCTGTTCCAAAGTGTGCCTTTAAAGATATGTAAGAGTTAATACTATCTCTTGGATCTCTAACAATTGTGATTACTTTTCTTAGTTTGTCATTTTCTTTATTGAATATTCCATCTACAGTATGACATCTTTCCATGTGAAAATTAGTTTTTGCATAAAAAAGTTTGTCAAAATAGTGAGATGCACTTCTTGGGTATGTTATTAAAATAGGTTTAACTACGCTCATTTTATGATACCAATCCGACAGAGAGGTGGTCTAGGCATGTATCTGCAATTACAAACTCATCATGATCAACCACAACATCATAATGGGTTGCATCTTTGTCACAAAAGAAGCATTTATATTTTTTCATATATAAATTGTACCATTAAATAAAATCAAACCAGATTGGCATTATATATCTTGATCCATTTGCAGGCTTTACGCTGTACCAATAGTGAATATTTCCAGGGAACATAACAAGGTCTCCAGCCTTTGGCTTAAACGATATATCTTGATTAATAAAAGAAATATCTCCGCCATCATAGTCGTCATTTAGATATACCCATCCAGCCATATGATTTGAATCCTTAGAACCCATATCGTCTATGCGTATTTCTTGACTATTTTGATGCTTCCACTCAGCAAAACGAGAGTGCCTTGGCTTAACCTTAATGCCATACTCTTTTTCTAAAAAGGAATGAACTTCTGGTATGTATTTTTCTGGAAGATCAAGTGAGTCATAATAAACTAAAGATAGAGCGTCAGACTGAAGTGGTCTGTTATTGCTTGTCTCTGTTTTTCTTATTAACTCTACAATTTCTTTGCATTTCTCTTCAGAAATGTAGTTATTAAACACCTTAACATTGTTGACACTATTACCAATTTGATCAAAGTTTTTTTTAGTTAGTTCAGATATTTGCATATTGTTTTTATCCTCTTTACTTTCTTCTTGATTAAAATCTTTTACTAGTTTTAAAAGTTTGCTTATGTCTTCTTGATCAGTATGAATCATAAAATCATATACTCCATACTCACTTGATATTTTCCTTATTTGTTTCTTTACTTCTTCTATTGTTCCTTTAACATGATGATTCTGTCTTCTTTCTGGTGCATTTTTATCATATTTGACATTTTTTTCATCATCGGGATGACTAATAATCAGTGGATCAATAATAACTATTGGCTTTGGCCCTTTAATTTTTTTAAATTGATCTTTATATAATAGATTGTCATCAACATAAATATATTCTGTGTGTTTGTTTGCTATCTCAATTGTTGTATCTGAAGATCCAACTACAGCCAAATGTGTTTTGTGAATATGCTTTCTGGACATGTCTACAAACTTATCCATCCATACTGCGGATATAGCAACTCTTTTATCTAGTGTGTCGATTAGGCTTGGGTCGTGCATATAATGATCTATAACTATTTTCTCAGACTTGTCATTTCCTTCGTCTCCCCATCTTCCAGCAACAAGGTTTACTCCAATTCTTCCAGGGGCAAATTGATTTAAAGTATCAACAATCTTAGCAGCATAATCTGGACTTACACCGTAGGCTGGCAAAGCAATTGTCATAATTAGTTGATTTGTTTTTTGCAATGCTTCCTGTATAACTAAAGAAAAATCTATACCACCTGGACCATAAGGAAGCAATACAGACTTTACATTTGCACTGTCTAGTTCTTGTGCCATACCAAGAATTCCTTTAAGATCTAAATGCTCAGTGCTGTCATTTACTTGCCAATGTCTTCTCCACATCCAGTGAAAGGTTATAGGCTTGTTTGTGTTATCCATTTTTTATTACTCTTCCTTTTGTTTTAAACCAAGAACCTATCCAACCCTTTGCTACTTTAGTTCTTAGAAGTTCTCCAAATGTTTCGTGCGAAATATCTGATCCAAGATATTCCTGTCCAGTCTCAAGGTCAATCAACTTCCACTTACCAGGTGCTTTTGTATGTAATATTAGGTCAATGGGATAATAAAAATCATCTACTTCAGAACCATCCAGAAGTTTTCTTTTTTTGGCAGGTTCTTTTAGTGTGTCGTCTGTCATTATTTAATTATATCCTATAACACTGTAAACCAAATTGGCAGTGTATATCTTGTTCCAGAAAGTACTTCTTTTACTTCATGTGCATAGTGCATATTTCCAGGGAACATAATTAAATCACCAGTCTTAGGCTTAATAGTTACAGGGTGTGTAGCAAAACTTAACTCTCCACCTTCGTAGTCATCATTTAGATATACAAGTGTTGGAAGATGATTTTCTGCTACATATCCTAGATCATCTACATGCAGTGTTAGTTTAGTTCCCTTGTCCCATCTTGCAATATTAAGGTAGTTGTTAGGCCCAGCCATAGCCTTTATATTCTCATTACCAAACTTTTTAACAACTTCTTTTTTTACTCTGTTTTGAATATCATGGGCATCTACAATACATTCATAATTATGAATCCATGCCGTAGGGTTTCCATCATTATCTTTTTGAGAAACAAAACTATTTTTTCTTCTTTCGTCTATATGTGTTAAAAGATATGCAATTTCCTCTTCAGAAAGGAAATTTGGGATAATCTGTATATTATCTACAGAGTTTCCAATTCTTTCAAAAAACTCTATATACGATGGCTTTCTTTCTATATCTCTTGGGTCGTGACCCACTACCTGATTATTGACTATGTATGGCATATAATCATTATACCATTAACTTGAAGAGCATTTTAAGCATACAAAAGGCTCATCATTTTGCTTAAAGTATAGTTGATCACATTGGCTACAGGCTACCTTGTAAGAATCAATCTTCTTAGCATATAGGCTCCAAGAGGACTCAAACTTGTCCATGACTTACTTGCATGTCAAACAGTAGAATGGGACACGAAGGTTATCCCTGTGGGTGTAGATGGTTTGAGAACACTTGGCGCATCTTGCGTGGACCATAGGTCCTTCTTCTTTGACTGGTGTTTGAACGATTAATGTTTTTGTATAGTATACCTTTGTGGCATACCAAGTGATTAGTATTATAATTATTTCCATTAGTCTATTGTATCACATTAGGGTTTGTCATGTCATCATCCATAGCACCACAGTTAGAACAGGTTACTTGGCCATCAAGGTCTAGTTGATAGTCACATCCATATTTAGTACACATTGCATCGCTCATTAGTGAAAACTATCTCCACAAGCGCATGAGCCTTGTGCATTAGGGTTGTCTATTGTAAAGCCTTGCTTTTCTATGGTGTCAACAAAATCTAAACTTGAACCTTGCAGGTATGGATCTGACAATCTATCTAATCTAAGATCAAAGCCTTCAAACTTATATATCACATCGCCTTCTTTTTCTTCATAGTCAAAGTAGGTTTGGTATCTAAGTCCAGAGCACCCTCCAGGGGAGACGGATATACGCAGGAACTGTGGTCGCCCAGGTGTTGATATCTGAGACTCTATAATTAGTTCGGCAACTTTTTTGATTGCTTCATCACTTAGTATCATATATCAATAATACCACACTGTGATATACTTATCAACATGAACCCAGTTAAGGTGTTAAAAAACTGTATAAGCGAACAAGATGCTAATTTTATAATTGATTATATTAATACTAATTTAGATTCTTTTGGTTCTGGACCATTCAAACTCAGGTTTATAAAAAAGTTTGGAACTGAAAATTCTAACAAAAAAATGTTGTCTAGGGTTATTAGAGACATAGATGAAATAGAGAGTAGTGTAAAAAATATTATAAATCTTTCTATAAATTCTATAAGGGATGAGTTTGAAGAAAATAAAGACCTTTATCTTGCAACATTGTGGATAACAAAGCAGATATCTGGGGCTAAAATAAAAGCACACAGAGACACAGATAATGATGAAATAGATCATTATGCATACAGTGCCATACTGTATTTAAACACCCCAACCCAGTCAAGTCCTCTTGAGTTTCCATACCTTAAGTTAGAAATTATGCCAGAACTTGGCGATTTAGTTTTATTTAAGTCGGCAGAATTTGAATCTTTTCATGAAGTAAAGCATATAGGCGAAGATAGATATTCAATCCCTATGTGGTTTACTACAGATAAAAATTATGAATTAAAGTTCGCCGAAAAATAGTTTTTAAAGTTCGGCGCAAAATAGAGTTAGTAAACCTCCCTATGCCCTACACGGGCACTATTGGTGAGTAGCCTTCATATGCCTAGCAAGGGAGTCGTGTCCAAAAACACCCCATCTTAGATCCCATTCCTTCTTACAAATTGGACAGACTATTATCCTCATCACTCTCCCAAATCATTAGACATTTTGTACAGGTAATGCCATGCTCTCTCATGTACCAAGTATGATCACATTTCTTCATTTGCCCATTTCCTCAAATTACATAACCCATGTGCTGGTCTGACATTTTCCAATGTATCTGAGCCACCCTTTGCAATAGGAACAAGATGATCAATATGCAAACCCTGCTCCCATCCCTTGACCCCACATTTTCGGGGAGCCATAAAGTCAATCTCTAATCCACATAAGTAGCAATCAATCCCATAGATAGATATAACCTGGAGTTCATTATAGTCGTTCGTAATCTTTGCTCTGCGCCTTCTATTCTTAGATCGTTCCCTATCTCTTACCTTATCAAGGTTTGAGGCACGATACTTGGCTGTCACATGGGCACGATTATTCTTGGCATATCGTAATCTATTGTAGACACTTGCTGCAGCCAAACACTCAACACATGGTTTAGTGTTGTGGTTATGATGTTTTCGATAGCCAGCGTATGTGCCACAGTTGGAGTACATTAATCATTCATCTCGATAACACCCTTAGTATCAAGGCAAAGACGGCATATCTCAAAGAACATTGTGCCAGAGGAATCTATCCTGTAATCGTAATCACATTCATGTGGTGTGTTTCTCATCTCATTGAACCTTTTCCAAGGGTCCTTCATAAACTCATCAATATCCACCTAAGCACTCATTTCTTGTATGATAAAGTCTAATCTTTGTCAATATTTTGCGGGACGGACCAAGAAGGTCTTCCTTACAGGTAGAACAACGATAAGACCATTCCCCAGTAAAGAAGTCATGGACATAGCCTTTGGCGTTGGCATATTTCTTGGATACAAAGGTTTGGAATGGATCAGGGATTTCCATATTGATCATATAGATTCAATAGTGGTTAGACAAACCACCTTCGTAATGTTCATCTTAGGTTCTTCTGCTTGTGCCATTGCTCTGGCTTCTTTTTCAGTTGAGGCAAAGATATCAAGATCAAATGCCGTAGCGTAATCTAGTAGAGATACTCTGAATATGTGCATAATCTAAGTATAGCGGGTCCAGGATTGATTGTCAAGTATAATATATCTATGACCCTACTATACATACTCTACAGCCCCATACACAAGGCTATTAAGATAGGCATCTCAGATGTGTCTGGTAGAAGGTTTGCAAGCCATAGGACCAAGGGTTGGATATTAATTAAGTATTGGTGGTTTTCCGAACGGGATCAAGCAAGATACATAGAATCCCTAGTAGTACAAACCCTTACTTCCAAGTATGGACATTTTCTGGATAAGGCAGATATGCCACAAGGGGGATATACGGAGACATTTGATGCGTCGAAAATAACTCGAAGAGGTTTGATCCGTATGGTCAATAGGGCGATAAAGGATGTATCGTAATCTTTATTTACCGTGGTTTTTTAGAGTTATCCACAGGTTAGTCTTTAAATGATTCGTAGATAGCCATCAAAACCATTATTCCAGATAGCCCTAACATAGCATAAATCCAGTAAATGTATAGAATCCATAGGTCCATTGGGTGATGATATCATGGTTTTCAACATAGTTATCCACAAGTTATCCACAGATTAATCTTACTGATAATATATTTAGACATTCTAGAAGTGGAGCATTGTGGAGGATAGTGGAGTAGGGAGCGCTTTTAAAGAGGCGTTCGTAATCTTTTTTGGGGGAGCGGGGCCCTATCACAAAACCTTCATATTGTCAAACCTTCAAACCTTATATCCTCGCAGCGGATGATATCACAGATATAATGGTTTGTCAAGTCCTTCTCTGCCTTAAAACCCCATAAAAAAATCTCCCAAAACCAGGGAGAAATTGTCGATAATCGTAATGTTTTTTTAACAAACCTTTATAGAATTTAAAGAAACCAGGACATAATGGTTTGTTATTTTATAGGGGTTATTTGTTATAGGGTTTGGTCTTGATCCCCTGGGATTTCGCCTGGGGCGAAGCGGCCTGTGGCCTGCTCAAGTTCTTTAGCCTGCAAAAAATCGGGGGTAAAAGTAAAGAAAGGTGACAAACCTATAGCATGTGTAACAGTAACAAAGGTATTCCACATAGAGTCAGAGAAAGCCCTATATCCTTTTGGATCTCTTTTAGCATATTCTGCAAAATGATGTCTTGGACTCATAATATAATTATAACATGGTTTGACAAACCTTACAAACTATGGTATAAGTTCAGCAGGGGGAAAGTTTTAGAGGTTCGTAATGTCCTGGTTTGGGGATATAAAGGTTTGGATCGTAATGTTCTGCTGGGGGAAAGTTTTGGAGGTTCGTAATGTCTCAATATAAGGTTTGTGGTTTGACAAATTCAAAAAGATATGCACGTGCCCTTTCGGGCCAACGGCTAGTCGTCGTCGAGTAGTTCCTCAATACTATCAAACCCTGTATCCTGAACACTCAAACCTTCAATAAATAAATCCCAGGTTTCGTTTATGTATTGCTCTAGTGTTGGTGTGTGATTGATTATGCCTTCCGCAAATGCGAAGGCAAGTGGCAAACCTAAATCATTATAAATAAAGAAATCAATCCACTCATCCTCTGCTTTATAATTAATCCACAGTTGCCCAAGGATTAGTGCCTTCTTCTCAAAAGTTGTTGTGGGCATAATTTGTACCTTCCTTAGTTTCTTTCGCTGACTCTGCTATTACCTGTAAACGATTATACACTACATACGGCTGAGATTTTGCTATGTATTCCCCGACCAATTCCAAATCCACTCGCAGGTCAGAAATAGTATTGCCGAGTTTATTGGCAACTTTTTCCTCATCTGTAATTCGTCTGCTTATACGCATAGTTCTCCCTTGTATCCATTGTATCAAAAAGTGGGGGAAAGAGCAAGCCCCACGCCTGCCCCTTCCACCCTATTAATCTAGGTGACCCAATACCTAGACCATCACAGGGCAATAAGCACCCATAAATTTATCAAAGGGCACAGAGACTCTGTCAGTAACAGTATTAGTAGTAAAGTCGATGAGCACTGTAGGGTCCCCTAGGTCCAGGCCATCGTTATCAATTGCGAAGATACCAAACCCTGTTTCTTCCAGGATTGAATCTTGCATAAGATAACTAATGATCATCCTGGTACCATATGCAGAATCATTTAGCCGTGGCTTAGCATGCTGCAGGGCCATTGCGAGGTCCCGCTGCCATTCAGTCTCACCCCAATGGCTATAGAGTACTACCATAGGGCCCTGCTCACTGTCTTTAAATACAAAGTTGATCCGTGCTCCCATTAGTCTTGCTCCTCATCTAAGTCGCCTTCAAAGTCAATTACTACCTTGACTACTCGTCCTTCATCGTTGAACTTAGCCCATACAGGGTATAGACCATCGCCCCAGCCTGTTGAAAAAGCAACCGCTTGATTTGAACCTAGCACCATAGTGCCAGTGTTTTCTAATGTAGTAGCACTAGCGCCTTGATAGGAGTATTGTCCTACCTTGCCCTCTAGTTTCCACTCCTCGCCTTCATTTGTTTTCCATTGGTCTAGATAGCAAGGGTCGCCTACCATTGCTTGGCCACTATCAACTGCGAAAGAGCCAATGTATTCTAGTCCGTCAATTTCTACTTTGTTACTCATTTTATCTCCTTTGGGTCGTTTATACAATTATCTCATTTTTTCTAGATTTTGTCAAATGTGCGGTATTCTGGCACATGGTCACTATCTAGATAGCCTTTATGGATGTCGCACTTTGCAACGGCATCTAGGTCAGCCTCACCCATATAGTTACACTCGCTGCAAATCTCTCCACAATCGCTTTCGCAGTATTCCATTGAGTTGTAGGCATCACAATCACGACATTGGGACTCATATGTCATTTCATTAACAAACTTACCAGCCATGATTAGACAGTCCCCACCCCAGCCTGTTTCTTCTTGATATGTTAAAGTAAATACTAACTCAGGATACTGAGATGATAGGTTTAGGATTGCCTCAGTCGCAGGGGACCAAGCAGTATTAAACTGATACATAACTGAGTCTGCATCAGTCATGTCAAGACTTGTCTCTCTATACTGTTCATCATCAGACATAGCCACATCCCACTTAGTACCCCAGTTACGAACATTCCAGTCGTACCAGTTGTTACCCATGAATGTTATGTCAGGAACGCTAGGGTCTTTTTGTAACTTATAGGTTTCTAGGTCAGTTGGTTTAACTATATTCCAAAATGCAAAGACAGGATTGCTATACACATAATCCTTAAATACCATTTGACCTGTTTCCATATCCCAGTTCTCATGCTGGACAGTAAATGGAGAGTTAAGTTGATTAACTAAATCAGTTAACTGCTTAGGGTCTGCTTCGATTGCTTCTATTTCTAATGAGTTATATACCCAATTTGGCATGTTAGGTTTTCTTTCTGCTAGGTCTTTAATATAATTCTACAGGAAGGTTAGTAATTTGTCAAGTTACCCTCTACTCTTTATCCTGTCACTAATAGCAAATGATAAAGCATATGTTAGATTATATACTTCTACAAAAGCGTCAAGCCTTCCCTCTGCTCTTGTTCTGTCCATAGAAAGCATTGCGTCAGAGTAGCCACCCTCACGCTCTTCCTTTTCAATCTCAAGGTATTCAGTCTCAGCCTCAAGCATTAGGTTCTTAAGTTCACCATGAAGAATATCAGTTCCTGATACTCCCATGCTAACTGCTAATTGTAGTCTTGGGTCTAGTTGTGTTGTGTCCATAGTTATATTGTATCCTCTACCACTGACAAGAAATGGCGGGTAGCAATAAGTTCACCTGTATTATGCATGTCCTCAATCTCTAGGTCACGATACTCATCTGTATCATAGTCACCCTCAAATGTGTCCATGAGTTTTTGTATTTTATCAGCGTCTTGCAAGAGACTAATCTCGTGCAGGCGTATATATTCTTTGAATGTATTTAGGTCCATATATTAATTATAGGGGTTTGTGTTGATTTTGACAACTGTACGGGGTGTGACCTTCGTCACATCTGCAAGGATAGGCCCCCAAGCATCTTCATAACCAATGTAAGCCATCTTGCGTCCACAGGGGCAGGTCATATCTACAGATCCATTAGGGAATCCATACTCATTCCTGGCGGTAAACTCAAGAAGAGCGTCACACTCATCAGGGTCACAAACAAATGTATACTTACTCCACATTAGTCAAAGTACCCTTCTGCCCATAAACCATCAAGGAATGATTGAGCCTTTTCTAAACCATCTACTACTTCAGAAGAGAGTCTACCTGATTTGATAGCATCTTCCATAGCATCTGTCATTACTGCAATATCTGTTTCTGTATAGCCTAGCATAGTTCCTCCCAATACTTTACAATGGTTTCTAGGGTTATGTGTAGGTGGCAGTCACAATCTTCTCCACCCATGTTTTCATGAAACTCAAAATGATTTAAGTTTTCATCATAGATATGGTCAACTAGTTCTTGTACTCTTAGGGTTTGGGTCATACATATTCTTTTTCATAGGCAGGTAGTGAGGTTACTACTAATTCTAGCATTTCGTCAGGGTGTCTGTCAAGTACCCAGTTAAGGGCTTCTCCAGCAGTCTTAAAGTCAGAGGCGGTAGTGCTCTCCCCATAACCTTGAATGGTTGCTTCCCAGCAGTCAACGCCACCAGGAGAGCAGGAGTAGTTCATTTCATATATTGCAACTTGTTGGGTCATGTATTAATTATCGCATAATCTAGGGGAAATGTCAACTCTATCGTAAAGATTTTTTGGTTTGACATTTTGGGGAAAAGGTTTGATGATCGTAAAGTTTATTTTATTTGACATTTTTATGTCCGATATGTCTAGTTTGTGCCCACGTGCGATTTTTTATGCAAAGCAATGCATATTTATTTATTGCGATTCCAACGGGACTTGAACCCGTAGCCTCTACCGTGACAGGGTAGCGATCTAACCAATTGATCTATGGAACCAAGCGAGCAGTTTTAATTCTTGCTCAGGAACTTTTTTAGTTATGCAATCTGCAAAACATTTTGCACAACTTTTAGCAAACGATTTTTTTCTGCGTTGATAGCAGGGTCAAATCCCGATGCTGATGCTAGAATGGATTCGTTAGAACCACCACGAGCAGAACGGTACCAGTCAAGGCGTTCAGTAAGTGCATTGAAAGCACCCCACGCATTACCAGCAATCATACCATTAAACTCGCCTGTATAGATGTCGTTAATTGTATCTACCTTGTTTTCCCATTTCTTGAAAGCACCCTTAGCATCTGCCTCTGGCTTAGGATAAGCAGCAAGAATGATTTTGTTAAAGTCAATGGCGGTGATTTCTTTTTCAATCATAGCCTTAGCCATGAGGTCAAAAGAGTCCATGTACTTATGAGCAAGACCAAGAGTCTCACGAGCAACGGCAACCTTACCACTAGCGGTTTGTGTGTGGCGTATCTTGAATGATTGCTTAACACCGTTTTTCTTTTTTGTTGTGTTAAGTGCAAGATTGAGAGTATTAGCGCACACAACACGAACAGGTGTGATGCTTGCTTGAATAGCGATTGAGCCGTCATGTGATGTGTTAATAAGTAAATAAGTCTTTACCTTATCTGCAACACCGTTAGGGTCTAGAATAGTTTCACGCTCTAGTGCTAACGCACCAAATACGACACGACCGCCCTTGATTGAGCCAGCAGTTTCCCAACGACCTCCGCCGTCTAGAATGTTATCACCAAATGAGAATAAGTCCTCATTCTGCATAACATGATAACGCTCACCAACGACACCAAGAATGTCGGTCTGAGAATTATCTGTAGGGTTAGTACGCAAAACATACTGATAGTTTTTATCGCTTGTGAGATGTGTAGGGGTTTCCAAATCCTCAAGACGAACATTCCAATTATCAAGACTTGCTAATGAAAGCATTTCTGATGTTGTTTTTTCATCTGTGAATACGGTACCCAATCCATGCCAAGCGGGTTCACGAAATGATGCGAATGAAGCCTTACCATTTTGTGTTTCGATTTCATGTGCCATGAGTTTATTTCCTTTTCTGTTGTTGTTAATCTAAGTATACATGGTGGGACTGACAAAGTCAAATCGTATAAGTAAACATGGTGCAATTCGGGCATTTCGTAACTGTGTCGTAATTCACAATGTGATCTTCGCCATGTGGATAACCTGTGGATAAACCCCACGTGCAAATTTTATAAAGAAAAGAAAGCAGTTTTAAAACATGCTTAGGTTTATTAGTAGCCCCCTACTAAATATCTATTCTATCAATTGAAGATGATAACCAAGAAATATTATCTGAGTTATATTGAACGGTATCAAAATCAATATCGTGAATTGCATTCTGTGCATCCTCTTCAGTGCGAGCATTAACAGTAACAGAATACATAACTGTAACTTCAACTTCGAATTCTTTTGTTAATTCAAAGCCCATAATTTCTGCAATTGTTTCTGCATCACTTTCATCAATGGTTCCGTGCTCCAGGGCTTCAAGGGTCCACTCTTGCATTGCCTCAACCATACGATTCTTATCTGCAGAATCTGCATATGAGCGCTGAGTTACTTTTTGAATGTGCTCTTCAAGTTGCTGAATGCGTTCTTTATTTTGTACAAGAGTAGTTTCTAAAAACTCTCGTGTCATGTAGTGATTATCTGTTGTTGTTACTTGGTCCATGGGGGCCTCTTTCTGTTAGTTGGTTTAAATTAATTATACTGGGTACCACTGACAATTGTCAAGGCCCCTTGCGGGGAGCAGTTTTGATACTTACTCAGGTAGTTACACTTCTTACAGTTGGTGTGAACTGGCTCTATAGTATTTCTATTATCGCCCTAATCAGCCTGGCGAAGGATCCCCAGGGGACGCTTGCTATAAATAGCGTGGAACACAGGGGATAATGAGTGGGGCTTTTACACCCCACCCAATTATCTAATTAGAGATAACGAGCAACCGCATTGTATGTGGAAGTATTTACAACTTCCTCGTCCGTCATCTTTAGGATACGGATTGCGTTTGTGATTTCCTCTTTCTGCTCACGATAAGTGTGAGTATGAATTACCTCGAAGTTCTTTTCAGGTTCAGCAGGGAAAGTTCCCTCTTTTGTGATGATGTCGAAATCAACATTAAGAGTGTTGTTCCAAGAACGATAGTTAGTGCGAAGGTTCTCAGCCTTTGAGAAGTTGGCAATAGCCCACTCACCAATTTGCTTTTTCCAAGCCTCATAAGCAACTGTGTGCTTGCGTTCGTTTTCACCTTGTGTTGCGTAGTCCATCTCTAGTTTTGCTAGTGATGCTTCTAGTCCTGCGATTACTCGTTGAGTAGGGATTTTTACTGAGATTGCTTTGCCTCTTGCCATTTGTTTTTCTCTTTTCTTTTGTGGGTTATTTATAGTATAGGGGGTGGGTCTGACATTTCCCCCGAAGGGGGGAGAGTTCTTACTTACGACATTGGACTAGATACTCTCCTAAACTGTCCCTGTTTCGTTATTTTATTTTACTTCGCTGTCCAAGTTGTATAACGGGTTGTGCCATTTACATCTAACTTGACACGAACATTACCATTTGCCTGTGGTGTAATTTCCTGAATTACTCCGCTGACCTTTGACTTCTGTGTTGTGAAGGTATCGCCTACCTTGTAAGTTGCTGTTGCTACTGCCATTTTGTTTCTCTTTTCTGTTTAGGGGTTGTTATTTGGTTATACCTAAGTATAACATTTTGTAGAAATAAATGTCAAATCCATTTCCAACATTTCTCACATTGTGAGATTATTTGCTTGTCTTGACCATAGCCAAGCGGCGTGAGCCATTTGCTAAGACTAAGGAAACTCTAGTAACCTTATTAGACATTGACTCAAAACCTGCGATACGACCTGTAACGCCTGTCTTGCTTGTTGTGAATAAATCACCAATTTGGTAAGTGTATCCGTGAAGTGTCATTTGGGTCTTGCCTTTCTCTGTGGGGGGAATTGCTTATAGTATAATTCTAGCAGAAAAATGTCAGAAATGCCAATTCTGGGGGGGTTCTGGGGTGTGTTCTTAAACACATCTTAAAGGCGTGTCGCAACTTGACAAATTAGATTTTGCGGACGTGGATCCCCTGCAATTTTTATTGGTGAAAAAATAAAAGTACTATGCACCAAATTAAAAATATTATTTGCAGGGAATTCATTCATCTCATTTCTTAGTAGCAGAAAAAACTATGTCTGCTTTAGAGTATACACACAATCCGCAAGAAACGCAAGCGCTACCAGTAGTTGAAATAAGTGGAATTGCTTTTAGATTTTCAGGACATTTTGCACCAGGCTTACCAATCATTTCTTTCATATCTGCTTGGCCGATAGCAAAGTTTTTAGCAAGGTATGCTAAACGAACACCTTGATTAATTTTTAGATCAACACCAGTTTTTACATTCTCACTATCAGTGCTAAAGTAAAGAGACAGGTTGTCAATATCTTTTAGGATGAGCGCTGCAGACTTTACACGAGTGTATACCCAGAATTGAATATCAGGATTAAGTTTGATTACATCGGACCAGGCAGTGGTATAAGTATCGTTAAAGAAATCTCCGTCCCAATGAATACGGAATAACATCGGTGCGTCTTTCTTGATACAGTCTGCCTTGAAATCAGAAATCATTTCACTAATTAAATTAAGCATAGTTAAATAGTCTGCGTCTTTTAGCAGGGACCAATTGTGTAGCAGGTTAACTTTTACTGAGGGGAAGATCTTTTCAAGTTTTCCTGCGTAGCATACGCTTTCACATACACTAGTGGCACCAGGGCACGAGTAAGCCTTTCCAGCAGGCAGACCGAAAGTGTTTGCAATTGCGGCTTGCTTTCCATTTTTTGTGACAAGGTTAGCCACCTTTCTATCATTAGAGCGTTTTAGTTTAAGTGTATTAGTAGTCAAGGCCTAGACTCATTTCTAGAGCAATGTCTTCATTATAGGTTGCGGACATTTCTTCTAGCAGGCAATGAGTGCACTTATCTTCAAATTCATCAACCGCATTTTCACGGCAAGAGGGACAGGTTGTTGCGTAGTATTCATCATAGAATTCATCTGCGATATTTCCCATAGGGGCTATTCTCCTTTTTGTTGTTTGTTTAATTGTAGCAGTTCGGACTGACATTTTTTACGGTTGTATTTCTTTTTATTGGGCACGGCAGAGGCAGCGTTGCTACGGCGTAATTCCATAAGCCTGCGTAATTCCTCTGAGTTTTTTTTCATACTTAATCTTAGCATACAGGGGCAAAAAATGTCAAATCTTAAAATGTGATAAATCTCACAAGGGCGCCACGTGCATTTTTGTGCGGGGAAGCACACAAAAATACTTTTTATTTTTCTTCTTGAATAAAAACATACAACGGAATTAAATCAGTATAACTATACTGTGTAAATTCTGTTTCACCAAATTCGTTTTCGGTTTGTATGTCATAGTTATCTCCTGTTGAATCACTTTCAATAAAAATAACTTCAACAATGTCTTCATTTACTTTAATTAAATCACCAAGCATTAATTGGTCGGGTGTTAAGTTATCTGCGTGGATCAGTTCCATGCTTATCATTGTATCAGACATTTTATTCCTCATCTGCTGGGTCAATAAACCAAGATAGGTGGTGCTGGTCTACAATTGCTCGTGCTGGTGCGTGACTCATTCCCTTATAGAATACGCCTTCAGGCATAGCAATAAATCTTTCATAGTCCTCATCATAGTATGCGTCAATTGCTTCAATACAAGGTTGAACCATAGAAAGTGGAACGGGTGGATAGTGATTACCCTGTAAGTGATACGCTAATTGCGTTTCTAAATCTAATACGCTATCTGCTAATCCAATTGCTGTAACTGATCCCATTATTATTTCTCCTCAATTTCTGCGACATAGGTTTCTAAATCTTCGGTTTTCCAATCGAACCAACGGACGGCATCTTCTTCACTATCAGCCTCGATAGTTATGAAAGTAGTAAATTCGTATAGTGGCATTACTTAGTCACAACCCTTCTGCCTTCACGATAGAAAGTGCGAGTGTGTAACTTTCCACTAGGTTCAGATAAATTAACTGTTGCGTACTCATCAGCAAATCCCCAATCCTCAAAACTATTAAAAGTATTAACTGCGGATAGTGCGTCTGAGTAACGCCTTGTCCAATGTGCTGGCTTGCTATCATACGATACTGTTACTGCGTATAGGTATTCCATTAGTCGTTCTCCTTAGTGGTAAATAGTGCGCCTTCATTAAGTAAGCCGACTTCCAAATTAAATAACTCATCTGAGTTTGCTTGCGACAAGTCTATCCAACCTGCGCCCTCATTGTCAATTCTAAAAATCTCTATGTATCCCATTATTTATTCCTCGCATTCGCATTTAGCATAAGGGTCAAATTCGCAAAATTGGCAACCCATTAGTTCGTCACAATTTTTACACTGATAACGGAATTGGTGTTCATCGCAACACACGAATAGCAAATCCCAAATCCAATAGTGTTGATTAGTTTTATCTATAACTGTTGCCATAGTTATTCACCAACCTTAACTGCGATAGTCGCAAATTTATTTCGCAAGCCTTTAGTATTGACCTCAATTAGATAGGCTTCGGTATTTTCTCCATACCAAATTCCTTCTCGCTTTTGAGCCGATACAATTTCGCCCTCAAAGTGGCGAGTGCGTGAGCGATAGTTTTTCCCTACAAGTAGGCTTTCTATTGTGTATAGTTTAGTAGCCATTTGGCAACCTCTTTCTTTTTTGTTATTAAATCTATCCTACCATAGGGGTCTGACAAATCTTTCTTATTTATTTTTTCTTACTATGTAAGTCTAGCCTATTACTCATAAATTATCAACCTACTAGCGAGTAAATCCAAATAGTGAGACGCTCAGAAGGTGTGATAAATCTCACAAAATCTCGGGCGTGTCGTACACAACCTCTTAAACATCTGTGGATAAACCTGTGGATAACTTTGCACGTCCAAAATTTGAGCAGTTTTTATTCTTGCTCAGGAATTTATTTTATTTTTTAAGTCGTTCAGTTCGCAAAGTAATTTGCAATCTGCGAATTTCTTTTTCTAATTTAACATTGCGTTGCCAAAAAGCAATCATCATTAAAAGCGATCCAGCAAGTGCAATTACAATTGCGATTAGTGTTCCATTATCTAAAATCATTTACTCATCTCCAATTCTTTATAGCAAGCAATAGCAAATCTGCTTGGGTCAAATCTTTCGTTATCACTTTCAAACATTAGAGAAAATTCATCTACCAAATCAGCAAATAAAATTTCTCCTTGCTCATCAAAAACAGATGTAGCAAAATAATTGCTAAGAATTTCGGCAACCTTTACATAGTCTTTACGGGTCATCATTATTCGGCCACCTTTAGAATTGCGAAAGTGCCACGAGCATTTATTTCATCAATTACTGGACCGAGAGCAGGCACAAGTAAATCTTTTAGCATTCCTTCAAGCATTGCTATTAAATCTGAGTGAGGGATAGAAAGTGCAAGTTGAGCAGTTGGGTGAGTTTCATCAAACTCGGTTACGAATTTTAGAGAGTGTTCTACTTTAGTCATTTATTTTATTTCCTATTCTTTAGTTTGCTTCGGGGGTGTTAAATAAGTTTAAGTCTTGTTCCATACCGAAATCGCATACGCAAGTTTCGACATCATAGTCAAGGTCATTACCCCAAAAGATAAGACCTGTTGAGTTGCACTCATCACAAGGGAAAGTCATTACTGAATTTATCATAGTTTTGCCTTTCCTCTTAGAACACCGCTAACGCCTAAAGCGTCACACGACATTTTTACAGATACGCCAACAGGTAATTGAGTTGGATAAGTTGAGATGAATTGAGCAACCGCACCTTTTGAGGGCATAGCGATTTTTTTTGTAGAACCTGAAAAGGTTTCTAGTGTTATAGTGTAAGTCATTTTTAGACTTCCTTTCGTTTTGTTGATAAGACTATCTTACCATTAGGGGCTGACAAATTGGGCACTTATTTGCTTAGGCTCACTGTGATACTCGTCACATTTATTTGCTAAGGCTCATTGTTTATTTATCTTTATTTAATTGTTATAGTAGTAATACTAGCAGATAAAAGTCAAAAAGTCAAGTCCAAACACGGCGTGTCGTATGTGATTAATCTCACATTACTTATACACAGCCTGTGGATAACTTTTTCCACGTGCAAAAAATCGCAGTTTTTATTTCTGCGATCCTTTTTTATTATTCTTTTACAAATAAATAAGCGCCATAAAATAAACAAATAAAAGAAAACCAAAACAATGCGTTACCGCTAATAAAAAAGTTACTCATTTAGTTTTCCTCAATTTCATTTAGTAAATCCCAAAGTATTGGTTCTAACTCTAACGCAACTGCATCAAGTTTTTCTTGAAGTGTTTTCATTCTGCAATCTCCAATTCATTTATGTCAGCGACATAAACATTATCTTTATTTATTCCGTATTTTAATTGGAATTGAAAGACATCGATAGCCTCATCATAGGACTCAGCCTCTACATTTATGAAAGCGTTAAACTCATAGACATTCATTATTTAACCTCCTTGTATAGGTAGTCCCAAGCCTTACGGCACATTAGAATTGACTCACAGTTATCGCAACAGATAACACCATGAGGGTTGAGGTCTACATCATAGACATCAACAGAGGCGAATGATTTGCCACATACAGAGGCAAGATTTACATAAGTGCTCATTTATTTACTCCAACCATTTAGATTTTGAAATTCTGAATAAGGTAATTCAACAGTGAATACATTATTGTTTTTATACACATTAGCATTTCCGCTTATTGTGTATTTTTCTAGGATTACAGTAGCAATACCGCTATCCTCATTTAGCGATACAATTTCCACGACTTTGTGGTTTATGTATTTTGAAGGGGGCTGAAAGAATTTATCTTTAGCAATTTTATTAGCAAGTGAAATACTCATTTATTTACTCCTTCGAATAGTTCTTTACATTTGTTAGGGTTTTCCCACCAAGGGAAACCTTCGTGATACATAGCGGGTGCTAATACCACTTGACCGCAAGGGCATAAATTCATTAGCCCTTTAGGGTAGTCGCTTACAGTAGCGAATTTAGTCCAAATACTCATTTAGACACCTTCCAATCTGTCCACATTGGCAGACGCTCTGGGTCGGTATCGTTATACCAACGCTCTATGTTTTGTTCACAATCTTGGCAGAAAGTGAATTGTGTATCTGCGTATTCTGAGATAGCAGATTTCATTGGATTATGCTCTAGGCATTTTGTTAGTGTAGTCATTTTAGACCACCTTTCTTTTAGTAGATTTACTTATTGTTCAATCTTTATACTAGTAAGTATAGCAGGGGGGTCTGACAAATTGGAGGGTACAAATACTACCAAAACGGACATTGTGAGGTAGGTCACATGAGATGTAGGTCACATTTATAGAGGGTATTATAACGATTGCGTAACATTTATAGTATTATCGGCGTGTCGACTTGACAAAAACGGCACGTGGACGATGTGGTGTATATCACATAGAAAATGTCCGATTTGTCCGTGTCTAAACTTGACTTTTTGACATTTCTATGCTATACTTCTAGTATAAGAAAAATTAAATAGTAAGAAAAATCCTAGTGAGCCTCTGAGCCTACCAAATAAGACTAGAAATAGTATGAGCGTAGCAAATAAGAGCAAATAACCTAGGTCAGCAAAAAGATAACACAAGGTTATCGAATAAACGAAAGGTGTTCATCAAATGAATACACTAAATACAATATCAATAGTAGTCGAGCCTACTCACCCTATGTCTAGTAGCAATACTAAGAATAACAATATCTTTCGCCTATCAAATGGCAATTACATTAGCCGTATGGCATATGTCTATATGGTAGCAAGTGAGAACCTTATCTCTCACAAATACCTATCCCCTAACGAGAGCAAATGGGTATTTGCTAACAAGGTAGGTAAGTAAATGAATCCTTTTACATATATGATTGATTGGCTTGATGAGAATGCTGATGTAGGTGCGCCAATCGGTGCATTCATCGGTGTAGCAATAGCAATAGGGCTATGCTTTATATTCGGGGGTAACTAAATGATAGCAACACTAACAAGCATATCAGGTGCTACTAAGCAAATGAATTTCAACAATAGGGAACACCTACTAGAGTTCATCGAATTATATAAGGCCACACTACACATTGGCCAAGCGGTTTGCATTGATGCCCCACTAGTGGGTATACACAATGGGTGGATACAGGGCACCGCACCTAAGATTTAGTATCTGCAAGATCAATGGTGTGTCTGCAATGGGCACACTATTTTTTTGTGTGTATTTTTTTTATAGCATGTATCATACATCTGGACAAAATATTCAGATTTTAGGCTATTTAGGTTTTATAAAATTTTTCAGATTTCAACGGTATACGGTATAATATATTTATGGGAATATTAGACAATCTAGAAAACGCCTGGGACGAAGAATTTTTCTTTGAGTCAAAGCCAATAGTAGATAAAGACGCTATGGGCAGAGAAAAGTTTTGGGAAGATTTGGGCAGGCCAGATGATACAAACCTACTTGCTCAAACCTCTTGTTCTTGCTCTGGCTGCACTTGTGGCAAATAAAATTTTTCAGATTTTACTTAAAAGCATCTTTATTGGCAAGACTCTGATATATCAAACCAAACATATGGTTTAACGCTTCTTCTTGCGATTCAATATTCTTTTTAATCTCTTCTTCGGCCAAACCTGCTTGCTTCATTAAATCAATATTGTAAATATTCACTGTATCGATCATGTTGTTTATAATTTCTTCTCTTGTCATGCCCATTCCTTTTCTTGGTCGTAAGTCACAGAATACTCTCCTGTAAATATCTCTGCATAAGATATGATATCTCTATTATACCTTATAAGGGTTTCTATGCCAACTTTGTCACATACATACTTTATACCCTGGACTAGTGGCTCAAAACTCATCTCCTGGCCTTGTAGGGCGTTATTAAGGGTATCTATGTAACGTGTCTTGCCATAACGTTTTGATGTAAATGATTGATCTACATAATCAAACCTTGCTTGTGCATCATTTCTTTTTGCAATGTCCGAATTGTCTATTATGTACCTTGTTGCAGAATGATCCATCCTATCAGACCAGTTTCGCATGTTAGGCTCATACTTCTCCATGTTCTTTAGAGTTGAATCAGCAAATGCCATGCGTATAAGGTCTGCAGGTGAGGTTTGAACCTCTGTTGCGAAACTTATCAAAAAAGCGGTTGCGAAAGGAAACTTGTCGCTATATGTCGTAACGCCGAAGTGTACATTCGGATTGAACGACTTACTTGACATACCGTCTTGAATTAAACGCATATGATTTCCGAGAGAAACAAACTCTTCTCTATTCATATCGCAATCGACGAACAAACATTCTTCTGGATTGATACCGTCGGCGAGACATAAAATATTCTTATCATACGAACCCACTATTTTCGAACCGTTAAAACGCTCTAATAATTTTGCGGTCATAAACCCATCCATGTCAGGGGATATAATTAAATTCTTAGAATGCTCTAGTGTATTAAGTATCTCTGTTTTCATTTGTCGAATATACCCCTTATAATAATGTTACTATGACAATCCAAGACTGGGCTTCCTTAATCGTAGCGATTCTTACAATTGTATCATCAATCGCCTTTGGAATCAAGTGGCTTGTCAAACATTATCTTAGCGAACTTAAGCCGAATTCTGGATCATCAATAAAAGATCAAATTAATAGATTAGAAAGCGCTTTGGACGACCAGAGAATTGATTCTATAAAATCTAGAGATCGTCAAGAAAAGAAACTTGATGAAATGTATAAAATTTTAATTGAGCATATTGCTAAAAACGAAAAGTAGTTTAGTATATATAATCTTTCTTTTTGTTTTTTCTTTTAAAAAAATAAAACTTAATCCTATTGATTATTTTTTTCATATTTCTTTTTCCATTCTTCGTGCATAATTAAAGCATAATATAGGTGATACTTAGACCCCAGGTGGGATCCGTCTCTTGCAACATCCCAATACTTGTTGTCAAGTTTTTCAGGCTTAGCATAAGACTCTATTTTATTATATATTTCAAAATTATCTGAACTTGTGTAGTTATTAAATGTATTGTTTTGTAATATTAAACTATTTAGGCTATTGTCCCATGTGCTCCAAACAAAAGGGATTCCTAGTTCATAGAGATAGTCTTCAAGCATTTTTACTGTATTGTAAAATTCAAAGAGATTTACCTTTTCGCTAATTACACTTAAAATTTTTTCCATATCTGCACTTCCTCTATATGCTTTTACAAAAAAATCTACAGAGTCTTTTTCTTTTTTTCTTTCTACAAAATTTATCTGTCTTTCAATATTTGGAAAAAGTAAAAAAACACCTTTTGGTTTTCCAATTTTTCTAATATAATTGAAAACATCATAGACCATTGTTTTGTAAGAACCACTATTGATTCCAAGATTCATAAACTTATCGCCACCCAAAAAGGAGTTTACCTGATTTGACCAAAGGCAATTAATTGGAACCCCTACACCAAAAGTATTTGAACATCCACCATACAAGAAATTTAATTCTGCATTTTCTTTTGAAAAATCATCTGACCTATATCCATAGTTGTTGATTTTATATGAAATTAAAGGGTCTAAGAAGTCAACATCTTTTATTTTACTTTTTGAACGATTGCGCTCTGAAATGCAAGAGTTATGATCACAATCTGGACAAACCTGAGAATATGTTGTATTATTTTTTATATCCATAAACATAGCAATAGTTGGTCCAAGTAATTCGCCATCAAGATACTTGCTAAAATTTAAAATTTTTAGGCATCAATTCTCCTATATACTATATATAAAGATAGTTTTTAAAACTATAAAGATAGTTCTTTTTTCTTATATATTTTAAGTATACACTATCCCAATTCTGGCGAATACTTCTAAAAGTAACAAATCGGACATTGTCTATTATAACAATTTGATAACTTTTAATATCATGTCCATTTTGTCTATTATGGTATAATTTTAATACTGGCTAATACCTTGATTTGTCCTATACCCACCAATCAAGGTGTTAGTCTTTTTTATGGTATAATCTAAGTATTATGAGTACACATGGACCAGAAGTTTTTGGGGCAGATCCTGCTAGAATTAAGTGGCAAATAGTTAGAGGAGATACCTCTCCGCTACGTGTGGAATTTTTAGAAGATGACGAAGTAACATATTTTGATATATCCGATTGGACCTTTGAGGCTACTAGTTATGATCCTCAGTCTGATGCTCTTGATTCCCTGGAAGTTTCACGTGGAACAGGATATGTAGATATTTTGGCTCCAGCATCTATTACAGCACTATGGGGAACTGGCTACAAAACAATAGTAACTGAATTAACTTTTGATCTACAAGTTACAATTGACTCAGACACAGTTTGGACTCCTTTGATTGGAACTATTTCAGTCATTGGTGATATTACAGGTAGCCTATAATGGCAGTAGTTAAAGTATCCACTCCAAGACCAGAGTTACCTTCAGTAATTAGAATTAAAGATAAAACTTTTAAAGTAAACAAATAATAGTGAGATAATGTATCCATGGCTGCTTCTAAATCTATGGACTTTCCAGGTGCAAAAAAATCTTCTTATGCTGCACAAGTAGAACAAAGTCAAGCATCTGTATCTTCTGATAATACTCTTTCATTTTTGCCAGTCCCTGGACCACAAGGACCACAGGGCCCATCAGGAAGAGATGGAAGAGACGGAAAAGAAGGACCCGCTGGACCAGAGGGACCAAAAGGACAAAAGGGAGAAAAAGGACAAAACGGACAAGATGGACTAAGTTCTTTATCCTCTTCAGGCCAACAAGCAGGTTGGGCATCATATACAAATGGTATTGAAAAATCTACAAAACTTGGAATATCTCAGGGAGACGATGGATGGGTAACTCTTATACTAGACACAAAAGATAAAACCCAAAACGAAAAATACCTTCCAGAAGGATGCACCAGTCTTTGGAATAGCCATCAAAGAGCCCTAAATTTTCACGGTATAAAAGAAGGCTCTCAGATATTCGTAACATACAACTTTGAACTAACCACCCATAGTTCAAATACAGAGGTTTGGTTAAGGACATACTTTGCAAACAACGATCAAGAGTTTGTTAGTTTTGTTGGATCTCTTAAATATCAAAACACATACAATCTTTCGGTTACTCAAAACATATTTATAGAAAATCAGTCAATGTGGGGCAATGGTGCCGTTCCTCAAATTAGAACAGATTTTGATGCATCCGTAATCTTAAATTCTGTCTACGTCAGCGTGGTATAATAAAACCATGGCATTTCCAGCAATCTATGACTTTAATTACTATAAGGGTGACACCTTTGAGTTTCGTATCTACCCGAAAAAGAACGATGGAACGGTTTTTGATTTAAGCCAATACTACATGCCAACAAATTTTGCTAATGATCCAGACTATGTCACAGATTCATCATCACCGTACGACAGTGCACAGTTTACAATTGCAACAGCCAGAGGTCCAATTGATCCAGGCGCATTGCAACAGCCAATTAGATGTTTTGCTAGAGTTTCAGACGACAACACATATGTCTTGTGTGCAATAAGACCAACAGATGCACAGACATTGGTTGCTGGAACAGAGTATGTCTATGATGTAGAGGTTAGAAAACCAGCAAGCGTTCCAGGAAGCGGTCAATACGAAATTGTTCAAACTTTGCTTAGTGGTAAAATTACTATTACTGATCAGGTATCTGGTGCTAATTTAAATACTCAAGGATCTCTATCAGACTACAATATTTTAGGATTAACAGTACCAGTTACATGTGCAGAGCCAGACACTTCCGTTATTGAGACAGCAGAATATTATGGATCAGTTGTTTGGTATGAGCCAAATGGCACAACATTACTTTCTACATCAACATTTGATCCAGATAAGGCATATAAAGCAAAGATAACTATAACACCAAGACCACCGTATAAAATTTCTGGTACTCCTGCCAACAAGTTCTCTGTAGAGGGTGCAAATATTACAACAAATCCTGCATATGCAGCAACATCTGCGACCGCAGTAATAACTGCAACATTTCCAAAAACTGCAAAACCAGTTTCACTTTCAAGAATAAACGGAGTTACTGCTCCAGTTAAGGCTGCAACACCAGGTACATCCGTTGCTTCAACTGATCAGTATACAGTTACACTTTCATGGAAAGAAAAATCTTTAACTGATCCAGTTGTTTATGAAAACTTTACTGGAGCATTTAAGCCATCAAGAACGTATGTGGCACAAATATTATTAACACCTAAAACTGGCTACACTCTTTGCACTGGAATTGCTGCAGACTTCTTCTCTGTTACAGGTGCTTTAAATTATACAAACAGTGTAAACTCAGGAATAATTATTGCAGAGTTTCCTGCAACAGGGGCTTAAAAGTGGCAGACATACTTTTATCCAATGAAGACCTAACAGTTTTTGGGGGACCAGAAAGCATAAGTTTAGATCTAGACATAGGACCACAAGGAGATCGTGGTAGCATTATTATTGGAACTCTTGGAGACCCTAGAGATGCAACTGTTAGGTCCTATATTGTTCAAGATGTTCAGGCACTAGATATTGCGGTAGATGCAAACCCAAACTCACCAACCTTTAAAACACTGTTTCAATATGTAGTCCAAGGATCGGGCAGCCTACAATGGACTCCAGTTGTTAGTCTAAAAACAGAATTTTACTCTTCTATTAAAACAGTAACCGCTACAAATGGTAAACTTGTTATACCACCAATTAATGTAACAGATATTTATTTGTTTCAAGAAAACAGTACTATTGGTTCTTCCAACTTTAACATACAATATTCAATATCATCTACAGAGTCTTCAGGCCCTTTATCAACAAACTTGGTTATAAAAGAGTTAAATACTGGTTCTGGCTTCCTGGCACTACCTCTTGAAATAAACGGTGTAGAATATATCAATAACGAATGGGTACCTATGACAGGGACAAAATCTGTGCACCTGTTTATTACAGTGGTATAATGACAAGAGGTGATTTATAGTGGCAGAAGAGAATATTGATAATACCCCTAACGGTACTGGGCTCTTCAATACCAAAATCCCTGGCCTTTCCGATTCAGCAGATATTCAGGCAGCCTTAAGACTTTACCACTATGGAACATATACTTATGATGGTGCGAATACTCTTCCAGCAAATCTTCCAGTACCCTCAATTGCAAAACACCTTCAAAATCTTGTAGACGCTGATGCAGCGGAGGCAGTAAACAGAAACACTGCTATTTCAAACCATAATGCAGCCACAACAAATGTTCACGGAATACCAAATACATTAAATATTGCAACAAAAGCATATGTAGATGCAGGAATCCTCAGCGCAATCAATGGAGCAACAGGGGCATACTCTGATCTTGCTGGAACTGGTCTTGACTGGAACTCTGTTGATGAAAGGTTTGATGTTGAGCCAAGAATTGCAAATGTTTCAACAGTTATAACAAAAAATAATAATTTTACTTTATCTTTAGACGATGTTAGCAAGACTATTTTGCTTTCATCTTCAATAGCAGGTTCACCAATTCCTGGTGATCAAAATCCACCAATTACAATGACTTTGACTGTTCCAAATAATAATACTGTGGCAATACCAGTAGGATATCAATATAACCTAATTCAATTTAATTATGGAAGAACAATTTTTAATCCAGCATCTGGAGTAACAATAAATAGCAAAAATGGTCAAATGTGGATTGATGCACAATATGGAAAAGCAACATTGGTAAAAGTTGATACAAACATTTGGGTTGCATATGGAGATATATATGAAGGTGCTTCTACACCAGTTGCACCAACTCCTGTAGCACCTACACCAGTTCCTGTTGCACCAGTTCCAGTACCAACACCAGTTGCACAGCCAGTAGCACCAACACCAACACCTACTCCAATTGTTCAGCCAGTAGCACCAACACCAATTGTAACTCCAGTTGCACCAGTTGCTCCAGTTGCTCCAGTTGCACCAACAACTCCTGTAGCACCAACACTTTCATGTCCACCACCAGGAGACACTAGCGGAAGTTTCTCAGATCCATGTAGTTTTGATCCAACAAGATGTTGTGATAGCGATGGAAGACCTTATGTTCCACCGACACCTACAGCACCAACACCAATTGTAACTCCAGTTGCACCAACACCTATTGTAACTCCTACTGCATGTGTTTCAGAATGTATTTTAGATGACTATAGTTACTGTCTAAATGTTGGTTCTGATGGATACGGACAGCAGTGGACTTCAAGATATGACCCATGTGGCGTATTAAATTGCTCTGATGTAATGACAGAGGCTAGAGTATTCTGTGGAGTTCCATCACCAACTCCTGTACCAGTTACACCAGTTGCTCCAGTACAGTCTTGTCCCTTCCCTGGCATGAGCGGAAGTTATGACTCACCATGTGGCAATACATGTTGCGACAGCGATGGAAGACCTTATGTTTCACCGACACCTACAGCACCAACACCTATTGTAACTCCAACTACACCAACACCTATTGTAACTCCAACTACACCTACACCTAACCCTACTCCAACGTCAAGTTATGGTTCAGGATGTTACTATGCCTCAAATGAAGAGCAATGTCCAGGTACATTTAATCCTGACACTAATGAGTGTTGTCCAAATTTTAATGGAGGGGGAAGCACCCCCGCAAGTCCAACACCAACTCCTGTAGCACCTACACCAACTCCTGTAGCACCTACTCCAACACCTACCCCTGTTGTGACTCCTACTCCATCACCAACACCTACACCTGTTGCACCAACCCCAACAGCGCCAACTTATGGCCCAGGATGTTTCTATGCTTCAAATGAAGAGCAATGCTCAGGTACATTTAATCCTGACACTAATGAGTGTTGTCCAGCAGCAGCACCCACACCAGCAGCCCCTACTCCTGTAGCACCAACTCCTGTAGCACCTACACCAGTCACTGTAGCACCAGTTCCAGTACCAACACCTATTGCACAGCCAGTTGCACCTATATCATTGCCTTGCTCTCCAGTAAACGGAAATTGTGGCTCATCACCATGTTCTGACTGTGATCCAGGAAGAAGCGGTGTAGTACAAGACGATAGTTGTCCTTCAGGTTACAGAAATCTTTGTTGGACTGGCGGTAGTTGTCCAAACACAGGTGATTGCGTACCTGTTGCACCAACTCCAGCACCTACCCCAGTAGCACCTACCCCAGTAGCGCCTACACCTGTAGCACCTACCCCAGCAGCACCTACCCCAGCAGCCTTAGACTGCAGCCCTTGTGACCCAGCACTATCTGGAGGTGCTTGTGGACAATATGGAAACGGAACTCTATGCTGGACACCAAGTGGCTGTCCAAATAGATGTGACGGAGACTATGCACCTACTCCAGTAGCAGCATCACCAACCCCTGCTGCAGCAGCACCTACACCTGCAGCATCTGCAGCATGTAATGAAAGTGTTACCTGCTGCTGGGATAGATGGAATGGATCATGGTACGAGACAGAATGCAATACAACAAATGGATTATGCCCAGACCAGGTTAATGGTTGGTGTTAATATGGTACAATTAATACTATGAAAATAAACATTTATAAAGAGAACTCTTTGTATATTATCATTAATGGAGAAAATGGTCTAGGTCATTTTTTTAAAAATATTGATGACTTAGAATATACTTTAGAGCCTAACCCAGAAAACTCAGAAAGACACATACTAAAGTACACACTAGGCGATGAAAAATTTAATATTGGAATTAGTGAGGTTATTGCAGAGTCTATATTAAATAAGTATAGAGCAGAGTTTATAAATGAGTGAAGAACTTACTCCGTGGGAAAGGTATAAACAAAACCTAGGGGAAACAAGACCTTGGGATCTTGCAAACCCTAATACTCAGTGGGCAGATGAAGAAAAAGCAAAAGAAAGATATTCTATCTGTAAGAGTTGCCCAGAATTGATAAAACTAACTAGTCAATGCAAAAAGTGTGGCTGCTTTATGAAAGTAAAAACAAAATTAGAAAAGGCAGTATGCCCACTAGGGAAATGGTAAAATGAAAACTCCTTATTTGCTAAAAACAGTTCTTCCACCAGCAGAACACTTAGAGTTACAAAACCTAGCAATGAATCTTTGGTCAACAGACAAGAGCACATACGATCAAGGATTTGGAAGACATCAATGGACAATTTGGGATAATACTCATGGACCTGCAATAGAACCACTTAGAAAATTTCATGAAATGCTTTTGCCATTAGCAAGAGAAGAGTTTGAGTCAGAGACATTGCTACCTTCATGGTGTGTTCTAAGTATTTATGAAGGAGAAAAAGCAAGACTTTGGAAGCACAAAGACGACAACGCCTGTACATATCATATAAACTATACAATTTTTCACAAAACGCCGTGGGATTTTTATGTCGAGGGTATAAAGTTTGAAGCAGAAGAAAACGATGCAGTAATATCGTATGGTAATGATCAAGAACACTGGAGAGAAGAGTTTCCAAATCCACAAAATAACCTAGTCGCTAACGCTTTCTTTTTTTATACAGAGCCAGACCACTGGTTTTTTAAACATGGGCCACAATATCTATACACAGATATTCGTAAACCAGTTGATAATGAAAAACAAAAAACAGAAGCCATGTAGATGAATAAGTTATTTTTTCAACTATATAACCCTACAGGATTAATAAATCAAGTTATGAGTTTAGAGTTAGCAGCAGGACTATCTCACGAACTCAACGTCCCAGCAATAATTCACTATGGCAAATATACTGCAGATAAAAAACTTTATAATACCGATAGTATTCCAATCTTTAGCCCAAGTAGATTTTACAATAAGCAAAGAGAAGGTTTTACAAATCCTGAACAGTTTCCTCATCTTTTAGATCTTATGGAATTTAATTCAAACTTAATTCTTATTGATGAAAAAATAGATACATTCAAACAAGAAGAGTTAGTTATTGATGATCTTTTAAATAATTTTTACTATAGTAATCAACAGGACATTTCTGATGATGAAAAGTATTTTGCAGAAGGAAGAAAAAGACTTCCTCTAGACAAGACTCTTCATTTAAAACTAACTTTGGGATGGTATTCAAGATTTTTTTATAAAAGAAACGAAAGCCTTGATAAGGCAATTTCTTCAGTTAAGTTTAAACAAGAATATGTTGATTTAGCAAATAAGATATATCATTCAATTGGAAATTTTCAAGGAATGCATTTAAGGCTTTCTGATCATGTCAAGATGTTTGAAACAAAGCAGGAAATGTTTGAGTTATGGCTAGATAGATTTGGACAAAATAATCTTCCAATAGTAGTAACAACATGTCAACCAGGACACAAAATGGTTCAAGACAATAAGCATAGGTTTATATTGCTAGATGAGTATATTGTAAATAATTTTAAAGATGAATTTATGGCTCTACCATTTCAAGACGAAGTTGTTTTTGGTCTTATCTGCAACTTGGTAATGCATCATGCTACAAATTTTGTTGGTACATCAGGAAGCACATATACTGCCTATATTCATAGAAATAGAAATCAAAAAGGAATTGAAACTTGGGACTTTTTTGATGATCCTCAGAAAGCAATAGGAAATCCTTATTCTTGGAATGACTACCAACTAGATAACGGAAGAAAAATGTGGTGGAGAGAGTGGCCAGAATCAAAATGCTAAAAAGAATTTTTTATAAGTTTAAAATGTGGAAAAAATATAAAAAAATTAAAAAAGGCGGATACATATACTAATGTTATTTGATATGTTTAGCCCAAGAGTAATTCCATACTGCGAAATTGATAGAAATAATCCTAATAAAAATTATTCCAGTTCCTCGTCAATATTCTCATCACATGCAGAAGTAGAAAGACCAGAGTACAACTATGTTTGGAATAGCGATGGACTAAGGTCTATAGAGTTTTCAACAAAACCAAAAGTTGTAGCCCTAGGATGTTCAATAACTATGGGTCAGGGAATGCCAGAAAACCTTAGATGGAGTAATATCCTTTCAGAAAAAATTAAAAAACCTATTGGTAACATATCTTATTCTGGAGCATCCGCAAATAAGTTAGTTTCTAGTTTTTTAGGAATGATTCATCAGTATCAATATAAACCAGAAATTGTTATTGCTCATTTTGCAAATTTTGAAAGATTTTATTTTGTTAGTCCAGATGGAGAAAAAATGCAAGAGTGGTTTATTAATCACAGTGCAAAAAAAACAAAAGCATCAGCACCTTGGAACTATGAAGAGATTTTGCCATATGAGTGGGTTTATTATCAAAATCTAGATCATATAAAAATGCTAGAAGCATTCTGTGAAACAAACGGAATTAAGTTATACTGGTCTTGCTGGTCAAATGGACTGACTGATGAACAAGAGCAGTTCTTGAAAGATAACTTTAGATACTATATACCAGATACAACAAAGAATGAATTCCCAGCAGATTTTGAACTTGGCTTTGTTGCAAACAGTGTTGCTGAACTTCCCAAACATTTTGAGATGAAGAATTGGGAAGGATGCCACAATAAATGGAAAGAGATGTATCCAGATATATTTGATTATGCCTATGACTATCATAAGATTGCTTACGACTATGGAAGACTAAAAGGTCCTGGAGCGCACTGGCCACACCCTGGATTGCATAAGCAGTTGCACATATCTGAGTTTTGGGAAAAGCAGATATCTGAACTAGTTTAAAAATATTGCTATATACTTTAATTAACGGAATTGTGAGGAAATAATGAAGACAGCCCTAGTACTTGGTGCAGGTGGTTTTATCGGAAGTCATATGGTCAATAGGCTTAAGTCTGAAGGATATTGGGTTAGAGGCGTTGACTTAAAGCATCCAGATTTTTCTAATACACAGGCAGACGAGTTTATTGAGCGAGACCTTTCTGTTTATGAAAATGTTGAAAAAGCAATTCAATTTAAAGGATATCAGGGAAATTTTTACAATGAGATTCCATATAAACTAATTACAGGTTTTGATGAGGTATATCAGTTTGCAGCAGATATGGGTGGTGCTGGATATATTTTTACTGGAGATAATGATTCTCAGATTATGGAAAACTCTGCTTTGATAAACCTTAATCTTCTTAGAGCCCAATCAAGATTAAATGCTAAATACAACATTAATAAGACAAAGATTTTTTATTCAAGTTCTGCTTGTATGTATCCTGACTATAAGCAATTAGATGTTGATAACCCTGGACTTAAAGAGTCTGACGCATACCCTGCAGATCCAGACAGTGAATATGGTTGGGAAAAATTATTTAGTGAAAGAATGTTTTTGGCTTTTAACAGAAATAATAAGATCCCAGTAGCAATTGCTAGATATCACAATATTTATGGGCCAGAAGGAACCTGGGATGGCGGAAAAGAAAAGGCACCTGCTGCAATGTGTAGAAAAGTTATACAGGCAGATGGTTTTATAGAAATTTGGGGAGATGGAGAACAAACTCGATCATTCCTATATATAGATGAATGCATAGAAGCAACAAGAAGACTTATGCAATCAGATTTTACTGGCCCAGTTAATATTGGGTCTGAAGAGATGGTTACCATTAATCAATTGGTTGATATTGCATGCAGTGTTGAAGGTAAGGTTTTAAGTAAGATGCATATACCTGGTCCTTTAGGAGTTAGAGGCAGAAATTCTAACAACGATATGGTTAGAGAAAGATTAAATTGGGATTATTCAATGTCACTTAAAGAAGGAATTGAAAAAACCTACAAGTGGATACTTGAAGAAACAAAAAAGAACCCCTCCTAAGAGGGGTCCTAATTTTGTATATTACTTAGGGAATTTAGACATCCAGTATTTGGTTCTTGGGGTAATACCCTTCCAAGAAGACCAGTCGTCTCCACCATTTGTCATATAGTATGCAATTTCAGCATTCTTGACGGGATTGAAAAGTTCAGCATTAGAGTCAAGATCAAACTTGGTTCTACGATCAGGACCAAGTGTATCAATCATATTGATTTGGAACATTCCATAAGACGAGTCACCAGTTTTGTGGTTGCCATTAAAAGCCAAAGGACGGCCATTAGACTCTTTTTTAGCAACTGCCCAAGCAACTACAAGGTCTTTACCCTTGAATCCTACTAACGAAAGCAGTTCCTTTAGTTCTAAATCAGTCAGAGAAACCTTGTTCTCAAAACTCTCTAGTTTTTTTGCTTTAGAAACCAAAAAAACCTCTTTCGAGGCGGTTTCCGATGTCTGAGCCTGTTCAAGGCTAAGATTGTTCTTAGTATCTAGTTCTGGGGTAGCATTAGCGACATTCGAAAATACAGTCACAACTAATACGATACTGAGTGTGCTAATGATCTCTTTGTTTCTTTCGATAAATTTAATCATAGTTTCCTCCTTAGAAAACAATAACACCTTGGTAGGTGTCTACTGACAAGTATAACATAATTTTCAGTTAAAAGTCAAATCTAGGTGTATAATAAACATTATGCCACAATATGCGTCTAACTATCCTAATTCACTATCATACCCTATTGCTTCAGATCCCGTTAATGTACACGGAGACTTTAAAGTATTAGTTGATGCTTTAAATAATATACTGCCACCACTAGGAATGACCAGCGTTTCTTCTCCAGTTAGAAATAATCTTTCTTCAATTACATTACCTGCTGGAACTCCAGTTTTTATTTCAGGAAATGTTTCTCACGACGGAAAAATGAAAACCACGGTAGAAAAATATAATCCATCAAGCCCTAGCCATAATGCAGATGCTCCAATATTAGGCTTAATACAAACAGGACTTCTGCCATTAAGCGATGGGGTAGCAGTAGTGTCTGGAGTTTTACAAATGAATACAACAGGTCTTGGGGTTCCTGGAACAAAAGTTTATATTAGTTCTACTGGACATCTTGTTGGGCAAAGACCAGCAACAGGTCCAGCAAGATATGTTGCAGTAGTTGCAGTACAAGCAACCCAAGGTTTAATTATTGTTCAGACAAAAGGAAACGGTACTTGGGGCGCTCTCAAAGATGGTTTGTCGTGATATAATAACATTATGGCAATTTTAAGAGGATCTCAAAAATCATACGACATAGGAAATCCACCACCAACAGTTATTTGGACTGTAGTTCGTGGAGACACTTCTGGTTTTAAAGTTTATGTTACAGATGATGCAAAGGTTCCACTAATTTTAAAGGGTGCTGGATCTGAATGGGATATTGCTATGAAGATTAAAAGACCAAACTCAACTCCTGGAGTTATTACAGACAACGCAACACTTGTTTTAAATTTATATCCAGTTGCAGACGAAGATGATTTGGTTGGAGAATTTACAGTATGGTTAACAGCAGCAGAGTCAGTACAACTTCAAACAGGAGACATCTTTGATATTCAGGTTTCAGACCCTACAAGAGTTTGGACGGTTGCTCAGGGTACATTTAAAATTCTTGAAGATGTAACAGACTAATGGCAACATCAGTAATACTTGATGATCTGCAAAATAAAACAGAAAAAATATTCTTAGTAGAGTATCCTCTTTCAACAATAACAGACATTCTTCCTTTTAGAGTTAAATTTTCAGCCATTCAAATTGTGGCTATTGGACTTGGAAATACCCCAGGAATTCCACTACAGGTAATCGGCTACAGTAACTACATTCTATAAAAATATCACTAAAATGCATGTTACAATTACGACATGGCTAAAGTATCAATTCCAGCAGTTAAGAGTCTATTCCAAACTGGAGATAGACCTACTCAAGAAAACTATGAAGATTTAATCGATACCGCTTCTGCTCAAGCAACAGACTTGGGCTCATCAGGTAATAACGAAAACACAATCAATGGTATTGAGAACGTAACTGTTGTTGATAACTTTGACGCTACAGTTTGGCGAATGGTCAAGTATATTGTTTCAATATCAAAGACCTCTGCAGGGGACAACAAGTTCTATGCAACCGAACTAACAATTCTCGTTGACGGTACAAATGTAAATGTCAGCGAATACGGAACAATCGACAATGATGGGAATATTGGCACCATTAATGTCTCTCGCACTGGAAATACCGTGGCCTTAACAGTCACTCCAGACCCTGCGATCAAGCCAGTCACAGTTCGTTTTGCACGAATTGGACTTAAGGCATAACTAAGGAGATATAAAAAATGGCAACAGTAAATAAAGATTTTAAAATTAAGAGTGGTTTAATCGTTGAAGGTACAACAGCGACAGTTAACGGTTTTGACGTTCTTACAAAAAAGCAAGCAGACCAAGACTATATCGTCGGTCTTATTGGCGGTACAGCAACATCTGCCAACACTGCAAATACAGTTGTAAAGCGTGACGCTAATGGTAACTTTGCTGCAGGAACAATTACAGCAGATTTAACTGGTGATGTAACTGGTCAGGTATCAGATATTTCAAACCACGATACTGGAGATCTTGCAGAAGGATCAAATAAGTATTTTACAAACCAAAGAGCACTTGATGCAACTGCAGCAGCATACGATGCAGCAGGAACTGCAGCAACTGAGGCAGGACTTGTAGCAGGAGATCTTGCAGATCACGAATCTGATACTTCTGTACACGGTGTAACTGGTAACGTAGTAGGAACATCAGACACACAAACATTAACAAACAAGACCATTGGAGATACACTTAACTTCACTGGCGCAGGAGCAATGACAATCAATTCTGATTCTCATATCGTTCTTACTCCAGCAGCAGGTTCTTCTGTAAAGTGGGGTTCAGATATTCTTGCAACTCGTGCTTATGCAGACCAAGCAGAAGCAGATGCAATTTCAACAGCAGCATCAGATGCAACTTCAAAGGCTAATGCAGCACTTTCAGATGCAGAAGATTACACAGATGGAAAGATTTCAACAGAAGTTACAGATCGTAACTCAGCAATTTCTTCAGCAATTGGTACAGAAGTTACAAACCGTAACTCTGCTATTGCAACTGCTAAGGGTCAAGCAATTGCAGACGCTAACGCTTACACAGATGCAGAAGTTGCAGCACTTGTAGATACAGCACCAGCACTTCTTGATACACTTAATGAATTGGCTGCAGCAATTGCAGATAATCCAAACTACGCTACAGATGCAGCAGCAGCCGTTGCTGGTAGAGTAGCAAAGTCTGGCGACACAATGACAGGTGCTTTGACACTTCCAGGTGCCCCAACACTTGCTCTTCATGCAGCAACTAAGGGCTATGTAGATGGAGAAATTACATCTGCAGGTTCCGCAGCACAAGGTTATGCAGATGCAGCAGAAGCAGCAGCAAACCTTTACACAGATGGCGAAATTACATCTGCTCTTACAACTGCTCAGGGTTATGCTGACATAGCAGAATCTGATGCAGTAACAACAGCAAACTCTTATACTGATGGCCGTGAAACAGCAATCACTACTGCTTACCAGACATATGCTGATCAAGCAGAAACAGATGCTAAGGCTTACACAGATACTCGTGAGACAGCAATTACAACTGCTTACCAAAACTATGCAGATCAGGCTGAAGTAGATGCTAAGGCTTATGCTGATGCACTTACAACATCTGATGTTGCAGAAGGAACAGCACAGTACTTCACAGATGCTCGTGCAAAGGCTTCAGCAGCAGCACTTTTGACTGGTGCTACAAAAACTAATATCACAATTACAGGAACAGGTGCAGGTCTTGTTATTACCGCAGAAAATGGTGTAGCAGATTCTTCAACAACTGATCTTGTAGAAGGTACAAACCTTTACTTCACAGATGCTCGTGCTCGTGCTGCGGTAGATGGAACAACTCGTTCATTTACAGCAGTTGAGGTAAACTCAGTTGCTAAGCAAGTTGCAGCAACAGTTTCTTGCCCAGTAGCAGGAATCAACCAAGCATACGGATTCGATCCTGATCTTTATCGTTCAGCAGAATTTCTTGTTAAGGTTGCTTATGGTAACCACACAGAAATCTCAAAGGTTCTTTTGACTCTTGATATCAATGACAACATTGCAATGACAGAGTACGGAATTGTTGGAACTAACGGTTCAGCATCATCAATCTCAGCAGACATTTCTGGTGGAGAAGTAAGACTACTAGCAACAACTTCTAACAATAACTCAACAGTTACTGTTATGGGAACACTTCTAGTTTAATAAAAAATAAAAATAGTTGGAAGAGGGAGTAGTAAATGACAACAGTCGACAAAGACTTTAGAGTCAAGAATGGATTAGTCGTAGCAAACGGCGGTACATTCGGAGATGCAGTAACAGTAGGAGCACCAACTCTTGCAGGGCATGCAGCAACTAAGGAGTATGTGGATTCCCTAACAGGATCAATGTCAGTAGGACCTACTGCTCCTTCTTCACCAACTAGTGGAACACAATGGCTAGATACACTAACAAACAGAGTTAATTTCTATTATGCAGGTTCTTGGTACACCCAAGCAACCATTGATGATACAAAGAATATTCCAGATCACATTCATGATACAGCAATTGATGGCACAGGCCTAATTGTTAGTATGTTTGTAGACTCTGGATTTTTTGACAGTCCAATGACTTCCGAGACAGACTCTGGAAACGCATCAGACACAGTTTTTACTTCTACCAGAGATGGCGGAATAGCAATAGATAACTTCAATTAAAAATTGGATGTTATAATAAGATAAGCAAATGGGCAGCCCCCATAAGGAGAAAAATACATGGCAGTTAGACAACAGCAAAGAAGAGGCACTGCAGCGCAGTGGACATCTGCAAATCCAATTTTATCCCCAGGAGAAATAGGCTTTGAAATTGATACAAACAAATTTAAGATTGGTGATGGAACAACTCGTTGGGCATCCCTAATATACTTTACAGCAGACGCAGCAGCAGCACTTGAAGATTTGATCGATGGTGCTCCAGGTCTTCTAGATACACTAAATGAACTTGCAGCAGCCGTTGGCGACGATGCAAACTTTTTCTCTACAGTAACAACAAATATTGCAACTGCTAAGTCAGAGGCAATCTCAACATCAGCATCAGATGCTACTACAAAGGCTAATACTGCTAAGTCAGAAGCAATCTCAACTGCTGCAGCAGATGCTACTACAAAGGCTAATAATGCTAAGTCTGGAGCAGAAACAACAGCAGCAACCGCTCTTGCTTCACATGAAGCAGACACAACAAATATTCACGGAATTGCTGATACTTCAGCACTTGCTACAAAAACATATGCAGATTCAGCAGTATCAACTGCAGTATCAGGACTTACAAAGTCTTCAGTAGGACTTTCAAATGTTGATAATACATCAGATTTAAACAAGCCAGTATCTTCAGCAACATCTACAGCGCTTGGACTAAAGGCACCATTAGCGTCCCCAGCACTTACTGGTACACCAACAGCACCAACGGCTGCAACTGGAACAGATACAACACAGGTTGCTACAACAGCGTTTGTTAAAGCAGCAATACAAGATATTTCATCTCTAAACCTTGTCCTTGATGGCGGGGGAGTATGATGAAAATGATTATTAATAAAAATAAAAAGGCGTACGCAAACCGTACAGAGGGAGATAAATAAATGGCAACTAGAATGCAACAGCGCAGAGGTTCAGCAGCCCAATGGACGGCAGCAAACCCAGTATTAGCAGCAGGTGAAATCGGTTTTGAAACTGACACCAATAAATTTAAGATGGGTAATGGAACATCTACATGGTCTCAGTTAGTATATTTTGCTAACGCAACAGAACTTACAGCAGCAATTAATTCAGTAATTGGTATGGCTCCAGAAACTTTAAATACATTGTCAGAAATTTCAGATTCTTTAGGAGATGATCCTAACTTCTTGTCAGCATTGGCAACAAATTCAAAGGTAGACACTTTACATTTACAAACAGCAGCATCAATAACTAGTGCAAGCAATGGAGTAATAACATCATTAGAAACTCACGCAGGAAAAACAACAAGTGTTCATGGTATTGCAGACACATCACTTCTTGCAACTACAGCAAATGTAGCAACTGCTAAGTCAGAAGCAATTGCAAACGCACAAACTAAGGCTGAAAATGCAGTTATCGAAGCCTCAGCAGCAGCAGATGTTAAAGTTGCAGCAGCAGTAGCAGCACTAACAGCGTCTTCAGTAGGCCTTGGAAATGTTAGTAACACAACAGACTTAGCAAAGCCAGTATCATTGGCAACAGAAGCAGCAATTGATGCTGCACTAACTGAGGCAAAGTCAGATTCAGCAACAAAGGTTTCTGATCACACCTCAATAACAACAGGTATCCATGGTATTGCAGATACAGCAGCATTAGCAACTAAGGTATATGCAGATAACGCAGTATCAACACACCAGTCAGACACAACAAATGTCCACGGTATTGCAGATACATCACTTTTGGCACTTAAGTCAGAAGTTGCAGCAGTAACAAAAAGTACTCTTGGTCTTACAAGCGTAGATAATACTGCAGACACAGCAAAGCCAGTTTCTACAGCACAGGCTGCAGCGATTGCGTCTGCTAAGTCAGAAGCAATTACTTCAGCAGCAACTGCTACAGACACAAAAATTTCAGATCATAATATTGATACAACAAATGTTCATGGTATTTCAGACACATCAGTTCTTGTAACACAAACAGATCTTACAAATGCTGTTAATGGTGCAACTGTAGATCAGGCAGCACTTGCAGGTGTAGGTATTGATTATAACGCAGTAACTGATGCATTTGATCTTGATAACACATACATCACAACTGCTACACAGACAGCACTTGATCTAAAGGCTCCAAAGGCTGATCCAACATTTACAGGAACAGTTTCTGGTGTGACTAAGGCTCACGTAGGTCTTGGAAATGTTGATAATACTTCAGATGCTAATAAGCCAGTATCTACAGAACAGCAAACAGCACTTAATGCTAAGTTAGCCCTTGCTGGCGGAACAATGACAGGAGCACTTACACTTTCAGGTGCACCTACATCAGATCTTCACGCAGCAACTAAGTCGTATGTTGATGGCCTTGCTGCTGGAATTAACTTCCACCAACCAGTAAAAGTAGCAACAAATGTAAATCTTGCAACTGTATATAACAATGGTACAAATGGCTTGGGTGCAACACTCACTGCCGATACAAACCGTGCTATTACTACAATTGATGGAATTTCAATTGTTGTTGGAGATCGTGTTTTGGTTAAAGATCAAACCACAGCAACACAAAACGGTATTTATACATTAACCACAGTTGGCTCTGGATCAACTCCATATGTTTTGACTCGTGCTACAGATTCAGACAATAATCCATCAGGAGAACTTTCAACAGGAGATTTCTGTTTTGTAACTTCTGGAACAGGAAATGCTGCTAAGGGATTTATTCTAAGCACAACAGGAGCAATCACACTTGGAACTACAAATGTTAACTACGCACAGTTTAATGCTTCTGAAGCAGTAACTGCTGGTACAAATATCACAAAGACTGGTGCAACAATTGCAGTCGCAGATGCTCCAACATTCTCAGGTGCTGTAACAGCATCATCTGGTATCGTATTTTCAGACGGTACACAGACAAAG
>Ga0209088_10000220_pt1 | contig 42116 bp, 34 predicted proteins | sample S_140625_EF_Meta_FD_187324 | JGI IMG/M metagenome (GOLD analysis project Ga0209088, IMG submission 187324) | Freshwater microbial communities from Lake Simoncouche, Canada to study carbon cycling - S_140625_EF_MetaG (SPAdes) (version 2) | ecosystem: Environmental > Aquatic > Freshwater > Lake ... | reverse complement strand
GAATAGTTCATTTAACTCTTTTAATTCATTTAAAGACCGTGTAGATAAGACTACTTTATATTCTGCAATGTTTTCTCTCAACTACTATAAAGGTTTTTCGGTTTTGCGAAGCATGAGCACAGAAGAGTCGGCATTAATAATTTGTAACATGGCTTATAAGTTAAACAAATCTACTGATAAACAGGGGTTTTATTCAAATACCAATACTTTTTCTCTCCCAAACGGTGAATCCCAAAACCAAATTGTGTGTGAAAATTTGGAACAACCTGAGAAGGAAGACTCTTATTGCAATGTCATTAAAAAGGTAAAGAAGGAAAATATTACTCCTGAAAATATTGGTGAAATTATGTTGTGTCAAATTCCTGGAATTAGTTCTACAAGTGCAATTGCTGTTATGAAGGAATTTAAAACTATTCAAAATTTGCTTGCAAAAATCAATGAATCAGAGTCTTGTTTAAAAGACATCAGTTATACAAACGCAAAAGGGCAGTCGCGAAGAATTAATAAGACCGTAATAGCTAATATTATAAAATTCTTAAAGGGGTAAATTAAACGCCTTTAGAAAAATTAGTAAAGAAAAATTATTGTTTTTCTTATCGTATAGTATAATAAATGTCAGAAGATTTAATTAAACTTATAGGAATTGTTGTCATTATTGGATTTTTGATATATTTAGTGGCAAAATCTATGAAATTACACATGAATGTTATGGAAGGTTTAACAAACCCAACTAGTTCATCAAGTGCCAATGGGATTGGTGCATCTGCTTCAAATTATGCAACAACATTGAAGAATCAGGTTACGCAATTACATAATGATAATTTGCTCATGAATAATAAAGAATACGTCAAGGAGTATGGAAATATTATTCTCTCAATGGACGATTATATTAATGCGCTTATGTTGAAGACTGTGTTAAATATGGATGCTACAGCTGATGCAGCAGATACAAACATTGAAGCAATTAAGACGTTGAATGAATTGAATGCTGCCAAAGCCTCATTAAATAACGTTCTAAAATACGTTGACTCAAATTAAAGTTATAGTTATAGTTTTAAACTATTTATTTTTTCAATCTCTGTGGAAAAATAATTACTGAAATGTCTGCAATTGTGGGAATAAACATTGAATGACATTTCCCATTTATATATTATGTTATTAATGCGATTGTCGCCGAATTTTTTTAAATGTTTTTTATAGTCTGGATTGGATTTTACAATATTGTGCCAATCTTCTATTAATTTTTCTTCAGTTGATTCTTCAATATGAATTACTCGGACAATTCCTGGTAACTCATATCCCAAAAACATTTTAATGTATCCAAATGCGTCTGGTTGTTGTTTTGGAGTATAATCAAATACGTAAAAATTATTTAATTGTTTGGATTCATTTGGATTCATTTGGATTTTTTTTGGTTTATTCAATAATTTGATTTTCTCTATTTTTGCTTCTTTTTTAACAGTTACAACATTGTGAAGTTTTAATTCTGGCAAAAAAGAAACAATGGCCGAATTAAAAACCTTTATATGATATGAATGCGAAAAAAATGAGAGAAAGTTTAAAAAGCACAACGTAATTAACGAGAAATTAATCATTAATTATATTATAAATAGTGAATAATAAAAGCAAAATATCTTATTATGTAGTTCGGATATTAACTTCATTTCCTGCGTAATAACCAGTGTCAACTAGATGTTGCGTGTAATCTTGACCACCCCAATTAGGATCCATGGGGTCAGGACTAAACAATAAATTTTCTTGTTCGGCGTTCATTTGATCAAGAGGAGTTGTGGTTCCTTGATAAAAATCAGTTTGGTCAAACGCTGGGTAAGAATTTTTATTATAAGGGGCATCATTGCGTGTGGCGTCAATTAATAGTGTAGGATTGGGTGGTTTTGGAATAGTTGGTGGCAATCCACCCTGTAAGTCGTTTGGACTAGGACGAATTTTATAAACTGAACTGCCTTGAGCGTCAAATGTGCTTTGTAAATATAAAACAGGGCAGCGAATTCCTTGACTGCGTTGCCAATCCACAAACTCTGTGTAATCTTCTAAATTTTCAAACTCAACTGGATTTACTCCAGGAACTTGTGCAACTTTAGAATTATATAAAAAATAGCTGCTGCCTTTTTGAACTAAAATATCAGGACATCTAGGATTGCTAATATTGGTTAAACCCTCCATAAATTTATATGGTTTTGCAGCCACACAATAATAGAGTCCTGCTAAAAAACTAACAATAATTAATATGTATAACGGAGCATTCATTATATATATTAGAGTGCGATAAAATTAAATAAATAAAAATAATGTAACTTTTATTTTCTAGTTTTAATTTATAATGCAGTTTAAAAAACCATTCGTATACATAGATCCAACGTCGTCAAATCAAGAAAACTTGTTAGGAGATTTCAACAACAACGTTAAATCTGGAAAGCACGTATTTTTATTCTTATTTATGGACAACTGTGGACCCTGCAATGACACGAAACCCAAATGGGGTAACATGAAACGTTATTTAAAAAAGGAGCACTTAAATGGTGATGATATTGTTATTGCTCAAATTAATCAAAAACTTTTTAATGGTCTAAACGGAGTTGGCAGTGAACCTATGGGATATCCTTGTTTGCGTTATGTTAAATCTCCAACTGTAGAAGAATACGAAGACTCTAGTATTCCTGATAAAGATAGGAGTTCAGAATCATTTGCTGCATGGGTTGAATCAAAAATGAGAGAAGGAAAACGCAATAAACAAAAAGGCGGCATTAAAAGAAGAACAAACCGCAGAGGAGGAAAATGGTCATTAAAATATAAAAAGAGCATTAACTGCAAAAGACCCAAAGGTTTCTCTCAACGACAACACTGCAAATATGGAAGAAAGACATTGAAAAAGAAATATTAATTAAAATTGTCTTGCGAATAACCTATTATAGCACATGCAATTCTTTTTCCGGCATTCCCATTTTTCAAACTAGCTTCATCCCCACCTAATCCACAATCGTCTTCGTCTGCGTGAATAATTAATCCTCTTCCTATAATATTTGCCTTTGAACCGCGTAATTTAATAAAATTATCCGACATTCTATATTTGGCGCATCCAGTTGAATCTGTTTGCAAATTCCTAGATCTCCAACATGTCTCTCTTTTACACCAGGACAACCATGATTCTTTCCATATGGATTAAAGTGTGCGCACATACTTTCACAATGATTTGTTAAATCTCCTGATTCATGAACGTGAAATCCATGTAACGCATTTTTCTTAAGACCTATAATATTAATATCAATATTCACAGTCTCATTTTTTAAATCTTCTGTAAAAATAACAGTTCCTTTAATTTTTTTCCCATCAAAAACGGCAATTGCTTTAATTGGCTTATCTTTATTCATTTATATATTTTCATATAAATAAATATTTATTTTACTCCGCAATCTAATATTTTTTTGTAAACACTCTTCTTTTATTTTTCCTTTGGGTCTTTCTGTGTTTATTTCTTCTAGTTCTTCTGCCTCCCTTTTTTCCTTTTGCAGGTGGCATAAGTCTTGGAATTTTGTGCGCAAATGGAGGTCCTGGATTTATAATTCTACATAATTCCACATTGCTGGGTGTGCTATTTTTGGGAGCGCATATATCTACTTGTAAATCAGGAGCAGTTGCCATAAAAACTCTCAAACATGCCGCAACATCAACAAGAGCGCTGTGCGTGCGACCATTTATTTGTTGATTAAACAGCGCAATATGTGCTTCTTCAAGATTAGGGTTCTTTGGAGAATAAGATTTTGCATAATATTCTTTCCTTTTTACGTCATAAGTATTTCCATCTTCAGCAACTACTTGGTCAACAACAACGTTTCTGGCAGCATCTCTCACATATTTATAAGGCAACACTCTACATTGGGCTTTTGCTAAATATTGAGTGTCAACTTCAGCAGGAGCTGAATCAGGATCAAGTCCTCGCAATTTTCGGAAAGTGTCACGATACATTTCTTTTTTTGCTTCGCTTATTTCTGCGTCACCAATTAAACGCAATAATTCAGCGCATACAACATTTACGTCGTAAGGAGTGTTATGAGCAACAAGCGCACTAGTTCTGTTATAAGCAGCAATAAACTCATCCATTGCAACTTCAATGGGTCTTCCTTCTGTGCGAGATCTCTCATCTGTTACTCCATGAACGTCCACTGATCCCTGTGGAATTGGATACTGATTTTCTTTAAGTTTAATTATATCATTTCCCTCTTCACTTTGTGCGACAATTTCCATAGTTTCAGGATTATATAAAATAAACGCCAACTGAACAATAATTGGCCAATTTTCTAAATTAGAACCTTCGGTAACACTGCTTTCAAGACCGGTGCCAAGACCAGTTGTTTCTGTGTCAAATACTAATATGAGTGGTTGTTCGCTTGACATAACGCTTGTATACTATAATAATATTATTAATTGTTATTTCTCTAGTTTTCATTAAAAATTGAACTTAAAAATTTCGCAATATATTATTGTACAAGCAACTAAACAAGATGGAACACGTTTTCCGACTCTACGATTTTAACGTTTATAATAAAAAGAGTGAAGCCAAAGAGGAATCTGGCAGTGATGAAGATTCTGGTGTTAAATCAGACATAAATAATTTTATTATTCAAATGTTTGGAATTAATGAAAAAGGTGAGTCTTGTTCCATACTCGCCGAAAATTTCAAACCATTCTTTTATGTGAAAGTTGATGACGGTTGGACGCAATACACAAAATCTGCGTTCTTGCAACACATTACCAAAAAACTAGGAAAATATTATGAAAATTCAATTAGCGAATGCAAGATTATCAAACGAAAGAAGCTTTATGGTTTTGATGGTGGAAAAGAGCACAAGTTTATCAAGTTTGAATTCACCAATTTGCAGGCTTTCAACAAGGCCAAAAACCTCTGGTATAATTCAGATCGCAAGCTTCTTGAATCCGGATTGATTTATGCAGATACTCCAACTTATTTGTATGAGGCAAATATTCCCCCTTTACTGCGTTTCTTCCATATAAAAGAGATTAGTCCTTCAGGTTGGGTTGCTCTACCAAAAAAGAAAACTGTTGAAGTAAAAACTAACAAGCAAACCAGTTGCAAATATGAGTTTACAATTGACTACAAAAATATTTTGCCACTAAACGAAAAGGAGACTCCTGTTCCTTATAAAATCTGTAGTTTTGATATTGAGGCCAGCAGTAGTCATGGGGATTTTCCGATCCCTATTAAATTTTACAAGAAGTTGGCTACAAACATTATTGAATATTTTGAAAAGTTTTCAGAGCTAACTCCTGAAATATGCGAAATTGATTTAATGAGGATTGTTAGAAAAGCATTTGGATTTAACGCCGAAGATAAGGCGATGATTATGATAGACCTTGTATTTCCCAAAAAGGAACAAATGCCAAAGTCTGAGAATGAAGTTATGGAAATGATTGATTCGTGGCTAAAAACTCCTCTAGAAAAGAAATCCAATGATGCTCTTAGCAATCAGATGAGGATAGAATCAATGTTTGAAAATATGAATAATGACGAGGAAGAAGATGTCGCTGTGTCATTTGTAACAAAGGGAAAGTCCAAAAAATCCGAAGCAAAAAAATATAAGGTGTCTGACGTTTTGTGCGACAAAACTCTAACAAGAGAAGAAAAATTAACTCAGATTAACATGTCATTGTCGGATAGAAATTCGCGCATGCATCCATTCCCAGAATTGGAAGGTGACAAGGTGACGTTTATTGGTTCAACATTCCTAAGAGCAGGAGAAAAAGAACCATATTTGAATCATTGCATTGTCCTTAACACGTGTGGAAAGGTTCCTGTTGAGAATTGTGAAATTGAATCCTATAAAACAGAGAAGGAAGTTTTGCTAGCATGGACACTGCTAATTCAAAGAGAAAATCCAGACATTGTCATTGGATATAATATATTTGGTTTTGATTATGCGTTCATGTTTAATCGCGCTCAAGAAAAGGGTTGTGTCCGAGAATTCTTAAGGCTGTCTAAAAACAAAAATGAGGTTTGTGGCGAGGATCCATTTAACCTAAACACTTATAAGTTGGAGGAGACAAGTCTTAAGATTGCTAGTGGTCAACACGATTTAAAATATATTAAAATGAATGGTCGCATTCAGATTGATTTGTATAACTACTTCAGACGAGAAGAGAATCTAACGTCTTACAAGTTGGATTATGTTGCTGGTCATTTTATCGGAGATTACGTAAAATCTCTTGATTCAACAGACACAAAGACAACAACTGTGTATAGTGGAAATCTAACCGGATTGTTGATGGGAAGTTATGTTCACTTTGAGGAGATTGGGCATTCAGTTGATTATTATAGCGATGGTGCCAAATTTTCAGTTCTATCTGTAAATAAAGAAAACAAGTCGTTTGTTGTTTCTGGGAATATTGCTCCAGATATGAGCAAAAAGGTGAGATGGTGTTTGGCAAAAGACGATGTTACGCCAAAAGACATCTTCAGAATGACCAACGGCACAGATGATGATCGCGCGGTTATTGCGAAATACTGTATACAGGATTGTAACCTCGTTCATTATCTGTTGAACAAGTCAGACACATTAACTGGCTTTGTTGAGATGGCCAAGATTTGCAGCGTTCCTATTAGCTTTCTTGTCTTGCGAGGTCAAGGCATTAAGCTAACAAGTTATGTTGCAAAGAAATGCAGAGAAAAGCGCACATTGATGCCTGTTCTTGAAAAGTTGGATAGCGACGATGGATATGAAGGTGCAATTGTTTTGGATCCAAAGTGCGACTTGTATCTAGACAATCCAGTTGCTTGCGTAGATTACGCATCTCTGTATCCATCCTCAATGATGAGCGAGAATTTGTCGCACGATAGTAAAGTCTGGACTAAAGAGTATAATTTGAAGGGAGAGCTTATTACAGTTAATGGAGAAACAGATGCGTCTGGAAATTTCCTTTATGATAATTTGCCCAATTACGAATACGTTGATATTACATATGACACGTTCAAGTATGTAAGAAAGACGCCTTCTGCCGCAGCAGAAAAAATCAAATCAGGATATAAGATTTGCAGGTTTGCTCAGTTCCCTGATAACGCGAGAGCAATTATGCCTGCTATTTTGGAGGAACTCCTTCTCGCAAGAAAAACCACTAGAAAGTTGATTTCTCTGCAGACGGATGACTTTATGAAAAATGTTCTGGATAAGCGTCAATTGGGTTATAAGGTTACTGCAAATTCACTTTACGGTCAATGCGGTGCAAGAACTAGCACGTTTTATGAGAAAGATATTGCAGCGTCAACGACTGCAACTGGTCGTTTGCTGTTGACTTATGCGAAAAAGATTATTGAAAATACGTATGGAAACCGAATTTGTGATACGAGCAAATTTGGTAAGGTTCTAACAAAAGCTGAATACATATATGGAGATACGGACTCGATATTCTTTACATTTAATCTGCACACCCTAGAGGGACAACCAATTCGCGGTAAAGATGCTCTTGAAATTACGATTGAATTGGCTCAAGAAGCAGGGCATTTAGCGTCTAGTTTCTTGAAGAATCCGCATGACCTAGAGTATGAGAAAACATTTATGCCATTTTGCCTGCTTTCCAAGAAGCGTTATGTAGGAATGCTTTATGAGCACGACCCTGATAAGTGTAAGCGCAAGGAGATGGGCATTGTGCTCAAGCGCAGAGATAATGCACCCATTGTGAAAGATATTTATGGTGGAATTATTGACATCTTGATGAAACAAAAAGACATCAAACAAGCGACAGAGTTCTTGAAGTCCTGTTTGAAAAACATTGTGGATGAGAATTATCCGATGGATAAGTTGGTGATTACCAAATCACTGAGATCTGGATACAAAAATCCTCAGCAAATTGCTCACAAGGTTCTAGCGGATAGGATTACGGCCAGAGACCCAGGAAACAAACCAGGCTCAGGAGACAGAATCCCATTTGTGTACATCCATCATCCAAATAAGAAGGCGCTTCAAGGCGAAAAAATTGAGACTCCTACTTACATCAAAGAGAACAATTTGAAGATTGACTATTCGTTTTATATTACAAATCAAATTATGAAGCCGGTGCAGCAAGTGTTTGCGCTAGTCCTAGAGAAAATGTGGGAGATGCAAAATAAGAAATCAAAGATTGCAAAATTCAGAAGGGACGTTGATACGTTACAAAGGACAACAAACCCAGAAAAGTTTGAAGACAAGTTGGAGTCAATGAAAAATAAAGAGGTGAAAGCTTTGTTATTTGACGAGTTCTTGAGAGAAACCAATAATCAAAAAGAAGGAAACCAATCGCTTATGAAGTTCTTTAAGTAGGTTAGAAATATATATTAATATTCGGTAAATCATATTGAAACTAATATAAACATCGCTTTACAATATTAACTAGTATGAATAACTTAACGCAGTTATCGTGTCATGTTTTACCTTTTATAGCTATTTCTGGGTATTTTTGTTATCCAAAAGAATTAAAAATTAATCAATCATTGTTGCATTTTTTATCTGTGGCGCATAATGGGGTTTTGATTTTGTTCAGTGGTTGGACATTCTTGTCGTTATCGCAGATTTTATATAATGATGGAATTGTATTTCAGTCAAATTATTATTTTCAGAATCCCACATTTGACGCGGTAATTTATTATTTTTACTTATCCAAATACTATGAGTTTTTTGACACATTTTTACTTTATTTAAACGGTAAAAAGCCCATCTTTCTTCAAAAATATCATCATATAGGAGCCGTTTTAAGTTGGCATTTGATGTATTTATATAAAGTTGAAATGGTGTGGATGGCGACATTTTTAAACTCGTTTGTTCACACAATTATGTATTCTTATTATTTGGGTTGTCTTTTAAAAATTAACCAGGTTCGTTTTATTAGGAAATATATAACGTCATTGCAATTGTGCCAGTTTTTTTTATTATATTCAAACTTTTATTTTTACAGACCACCAATAGAATCGTGGTTTAATTATTACATTGTCATATTTTTTGCTTCTTATGGAGTGGGTATAATTGGTTTATTTGGAAAGTTTTATTATGATAATTATCTTAGAAATAAACTCAAAGATGAGCAAAGTCTTTAAGTAGGTTAGAAATACAATTTTTTAGTTTTCTCTCTTGTTATAAAAAATAAAATAACTATCTATTATATATTTTTAATGGAAATTCAAATACCGGATTGGGTCACTGTTGTGAATTATAGAACCATGAATAATGAAAAAAAGGCGCTAGCGGTTGATGGAAATAAAGTATTTCAATATGAATGGATGAAAGAAGAGGTGAATGAATTTTATGAAGCAATATATTTGCAAGACATTGATGAAATGCGCAATGAAGCAATTGGTTTGATACGCACTTTTCAGCAATTTCATGGTTCAAAACGTGTTGTGGCTTTATGGAAAAAAGTAAGGCGCGACGTTCTTATTGCTTTTCCTACGCGAAAGATATTTTTAGAAGAGTTTGCAAAATGGCATAAAAAGAAACTACAAAAAAATCAAGCTATAGGTGTTATTCCTGAAGATTTAATTAAAATAGCCAAACTGAAATGGTAAGCTTAATATTTTGCGCCTGGGCAAAGGATTAAATAAAAAATTGATCAAAAGATTTAAAAACAATATGCTATTATTATAACAATGATGCAAGGAATTATTAATAAGAAAAACGCTTTGAAGGATTTATCTGACGAACAGTTTGAAATATTGTTGCCGACTTTGGCGACTGAATTGGAGGCTCACGGCATTCTATATGACACCTATACAGATGAGGAAATTGTTAAGGATTGGCAAACTCTTTGCAAAAAACCATTGAACGATGATATTACAAATATTTCGGCTACAAATGTGGTCGGAATGAAGATTATGAAAAAATATATGAAGCATTTCCATGAGGTGGCGAATTATAAGGGAGTTTCTGTCTCGTCGTTGTGGAAGAAGGAGCACTTGGAAAAAGCTTTGCGATTTAACCGCAAAAATCATTCCACGCCTTATGCTTCTGAAATTGTAAGATCAATCTCTTTTACAAATGGGCTCGGAAAGGTTACCATGTATCGTCCGCTTATGGCTAGGAACATTGTATCATATTTCAAGGCCAAGAGCGTTCTAGACGTGTGTGCTGGTTGGGGTGGAAGAATGTTAGGGACAAAAAGCATCAGCCAATACGTTTCGTATACTGGAATTGAACCTTGCGAAAAGACTTTTAAGCACTTGTGCACAATGTGCAATGACTTGGAGATTGATAATATCATGCTTGTCAACGAACCGGCCGAAAAATTCTTGAATGAGCTTCCTGCAAGCATGAAATTTGATGTTGCTCTCACAAGTCCTCCTTATTACAACTTGGAACTATATTCAGGCGAGGATACTCAATCAACAAATAATTATCCCAACTACAAATCATGGATTGAAAAATTCTTGGAGCCGGTAATCAAAAATGTTTTGAATCGCGTAACTTACAGCTGTTGGAGTGTAAAGAATTTCAAGACGGATAAGAAGTATGATTTGTTGGCAGATGTTACACGAATTCACGAGGAGAATGGTTGGAAGATGATGGATGTTAAATTTACCATGTCAAATAGCAAACGACCTGGTGCATCTGGATCTTCAGAAACAAATGAAGCCTCTGGTCCAAAGAAGACGGAGGAAGTAACATATGTGTTTATCAAGGCGTAAAAAAATAAAAACAAAATAGATCAAATAATATAAATTTTCATTAAAAGTTATATTATTTTTTAATTCAAACCATCATAAAATTCTCTGACTTTTTTATTGATTAGAACCTTGGATGCATCAAAAGAAGTCAAATATAATCCGTCCAAACTTTTAACTCGCGAAAGAGCCACGTAGGTTTGTCCACATTCAAAAACCCCACTACCAACATCTATTTCTGCTGCATCCATCGTCGCTCCTTGTGATTTGTGAATAGTAATCGCCCAGGCTAATATAAGAGGAATCTGAGAAACTCCAATCCCTGGAATATTTTCACTTTCCCACAAATGATAGTTCATTGTCATTTCATGTCCATTTCTATACTTAACAACCGGCAATCCTTGCTCGGTAAATTTAGTAACAATCCCTTGACTGCCATTGCAAATCATTTCTCCAGTTGGCATTTCTATATTTACTACGCACATTACTTGAGCACCAACTTTTAATTTTATAATATCATTGCAAAGAATGCTATTATGAATGTTCAACAATTCAACATCTATTTGTTCTGGTGTCATTTTTGGCAAAGGAATTTTATCTTTTCCAACAGATGGAATAGTTTTTGAATATTTCAACTTAAACTCGCATTCAGGGACATCCAACTCTGCCATTTTTCTTTCATTTATTGCATCAACCCTGAATCTAATAGGAAACAGTTTTGTGGGTTGAATTAGCGATCCTTCTTCAATTTGCCTTCCAACAAGGCTCATCAAGAGGTCATTACTACTCTTTTTCAATCTACCTTCACGGATCTGATTTAATATCTTTGTATATACTTCATCCGTCTGTCTAAATATTTTTGCAAGCTTTACAACATTTTCATTTGAAAACGTTTCCTTCCAAAGTGGACTTTCAAAACAATAACGCGTTGTTTCCGGATCTTCTTTATTTCCAACAGGAGGAAGCTGATAAAAGTCTCCCAAAAAGATTATTTGTATTCCTCCAAATGGTCTTCCATTCTGGCGCGTCGCCTTTCCAATAGCATCCAACATCTCAAATATTTTTTGAGACATCATGCTAACTTCATCTATAACCAATATGTCAACGCTCTTCCACGATTTTACTTTATATTTATTAAGTGTTACCCTTTTAACATGCATTCCAATTGTTCCATTTCCCAGACCAATTCCTGACCATGAATGTATGGTTTTTGCTTTGCAACCAATCAAAACAGCTGCGCACCCAGTAAGCGCGCAGATTTGAATATTTAAGTTTTTGCGTTTTGCGTCCAAATGAAGTTGTTTTATAAGGGTTGACTTACCAGTTCCACCTGGTCCTGTAATAAATATATTCTTTCGTTGAACATATTTATCAAATGCAATTTGTTGTTCTTCTGACAAATTCATTAATAGAGATTATCTTTTCTTTTATTTATGTTATTTTCTTTCAATTTTTATTTTATTATACAGCGTAAATAAAAAACTTGGCAGCATCAACAACCTTCCTAAAAGCAGAAACCTTTTGGGGGATGCTGTAAGCATCAAATTCTTCCTCCTCCTCCTCCTCTTCGTAATTGCTGCTATCATCGTCATCCTCCTCCTCCTCATCTACATAATCACTGTCATTGGGGTCATCGCAATCCTCTAGCGACTCGTCGTCCGAAACAACAGAATTCTTCTCACACGCCTTCTTATACTCATTCTCATCATAATCGCTGTCGCTGTCGTGATCATCCTCCTCATACTCACTCTCACAATCCTCCTCATAATCATACGCGGCCTTGCTCTGGGCCATTTCCTTGGGAGCCTTCCATCCCTTGACGTCATTCCAAGACGCATTAATCAAAAATTCTTGAGCCAGCTTATGCAAGATAGCATACTCAGTTCGTGCATGAAGTTGCGCAATATTTGAAATGGGAAGTTGCTTCATTTCATATTCACTATATAGGCGATTGGTCTCGCTCATTGACCAAGGAAGTCTGTGTCTACTGGCAGTCATTGTCATTGTATACATTATCATCATGCATTCCCTTTAATACAATTTTATAAATATTTTATTGGACCACTTAAGCCGCCACTGGTCTATTGGTAACAAATATTGCAAACTTGGATGCAAGCCATGTTCCAAGAACAACCCACATTGACGCAATATTATTTGCGCCATTTATAATACACCATCTAAATGTGTAACAATGTGGCGTTGCGGCCATTAGAGGCGACATAATAAACCCCATGAAGGTTAGTGGAACGCAATAATAAACATATAGTTGAGCCGCAACATAATGGATGACAACCCACAACAAATATAATCCTGCAGCGGCATTAATAAATTCCAAATATGGGCGAATCTTGTTGATTAAACTGACCGAATTGTCCATTCTCGCGCGTTTCATTGATGCGACCATTTTCGCTAACAAAGTATTTTCAATTTTTTTGGATAATCAAAAATAATCATCTGCGCAACATCCCTTCAAATATAAATTGATTATTGGATGCATCATATACGAGAGAATTAAACGAAGTGTCAAAAACAAAATTTCTTGCAGTTCCAGATGAGTTAGATGTTGGGTTTAAAATTTGACCCAGTATATTTTCAGTTAAACTTGATAATGTATTTTGAATATCTGAACTTGTGAACGTTGTGCGATTAATATTATTAGTGCGGTTTGGAAAACTATTTCTCTCTTGAGTTGGTTCATCAATGTCAGTTTTACTTTCTTCTAATGGACCCTCGTCCTTTGTTTCTTCTCCTGGAGCTTGTTCAATAATTGGTTCAGAACTTGTTTGTGCGTTTGCATTATAGTCTCGTATATCATATCTGCAAACAGGACATCCAACGTTTGTTTGAAGCCACGAATCAATTCCACTTGGCGAAAAAATATGACCGCATGGTATTATTTGAGTTACGCTACTATTATTTTCAAATCTATCCAACGTAACAGGACACGAATTATTAATTGGATTTTCTATTTCAGAAAAACTTAAAATTCTTGTGGAAGCTTCAATCTGTTGTCTAGTTGGCGCAACTGGAATGCGATCGTAAAAGGATCTCAAAAGATTGCTAAAAAAAGCATCATCATTTTCTCTCGCATTTATAGGAATTCCAGGAACGCGTCCTCGCCAGTCGGCGTATGGAACGTCGGCCGGACCTACATATGGAATGTTTCCATAATACATATATCTTCTATTTGTGGGATCAAACTGATTTCGGCGGCCCAGCCAAGGAGTTTGTCTAGCATTCTGATTGTTTTGTCTAGGAGTATTTGAATTATGTCTTGAATTATGTCTTGAATTGTGTGTTGAATTGTGTGTTGAATTATTGCGCGGTTGATACAAACCAATAATCTGATTTATATTTCCTCTAATTTCATTTTGCAACTCTTGTAAAGAATCCATTTGACGAATAGTATTGTTATAAAAATCTATATATAACTCTAAAAGCAATCGTTGATCATATGATAGTGAAAAATTTTGGGTATTTCTATTTTGAGACATAATATATATTGTTATAAAAATATGTTTAAATATAAATTATCAATATAAGTAAGACGAAAATAATGAGCTTTGATAATTACAAAGGTAACGGATTAACTGGGTTGGCCAATTTGGGCAACACCTGTTTTGTCAACTCTTGCGTTCAAGTTTTATCACACACATATGAATTAAATGATTTTTTAAATAAGGGTGGATACAAGAAAAAACTCAAGAACAAATATGAATCTGTATTGTTAATTGAATGGGATAATTTGCGAACATTGATGTGGAGCGAAAATTGTATTATATCTCCAGGAAAATTTATTAAAACTGTTCAAAAAATTGCACACGTTAAAAAAATGGACTTGTTTACTGGGTTTGCTCAAAATGACTTGCCAGAATTTTTGCTATTTTTAATAGACTGCTTTCATTCTAGTTTGTCTCGCGAAGTAAATATGAGCATAAACGGCGACATTACAAATGAAACTGATAAGATGGCAGTTCAATGCTTTGAGATGACTAAAAAGATGTTTGCGAAAGAATATTCAGAAATATGGAATTTATTTTATGGAATCCACGTGTCGCAAATTATTTCTTTGGAAACAGGAGAAGTTTTAAGCACGTCACCTGAACCATATTTTATGATTAATTTATCCTTGCCGAGCGACAATAAGAGCCCAAGCTTAAAAGATTGCTTTGATTTGTATGTTAATGGAGAAACACTAGACGGAGAAAATGCGTGGTTTAATGAAACAACAAACCAAAAGCAAAATGTGCAAAAAAAAATTGTTTATTGGAGCATGCCATCAATTATGGTTATTGATATTAAACGTTTTAATCATAGAAGTCAAAAAAATCAGATTATGGTAACGTTTCCGTTGGAAGATTTTGATGTATCCAGCTATGTTGTCGGATATAAAAAGGAATCGTATATTTACGATCTTTACGGAATATGCAATCACAGCGGAAGTTCTTATGGTGGACATTATACTGCTTTTATTAAAAACGCAAATGGAAAATGGTATCATTTTAATGACACAAATGTTACAGAAATAACAAATTTACAAGAATTAATAACGCCAAAAGCATATTGCCTATTTTACAGAAAAAAAACAATTCAATAATATATATATGGAGGCCAACACAAGTTCAACAATAGAACCAGAAAGTATGTATGGTTATATTAACAATTTATTAATGAACCCAACAGCTTTAATAATACTCGTCATAATTGTATTGATATATATAATTCTTTTTGTTTCTTTAGGAGATTCTTCAAACACGACTAATTCCAATTCAAGTGTAGGAACAAACGGATTAGATAAAACGTCTGGAATAATTATTGCAGTTATCGCAGGAATATTCGTAATATTGTTATTATTCAATGTATTGAAATACTTCTTTAGCATTGATATTATGGCATCTGTCAAAAATTTATTTAACCCAACAAACCCCCAATTAGAAATTACAGTAAATCAAAATACTGCCAAAGCCGCTGACGACGGTTCATCAAAAAAATCCTCAGAACTCTTAACTAGACAACAAGTTTTCAATATTCCTGGAAATTATTACGGTTATGAAGATGCAAAAACTTTATGTCAAGCATATGGTTCGCGTTTAGCAACATATGATGAAGTAGAGGACTCTTATAATAAAGGCGGTGAATGGTGCAATTATGGATGGTCTGAAGGTCAAATGGCATTGTTCCCCACACAAAAAACAACATTTGACAACTTGCAAAATATTCCAGGACATGAACACGATTGTGGAAGACCAGGAGTTAATGGCGGTTACATGGCAAATCCCCACATTCAATATGGTGTGAATTGCTTTGGATACAAACCAAAGATTACAACTGAAGAGGAAGAAATGATGCAAAACACAACACCTTACCCAAAAACTGAAAAAGACATTTTGTTTGAAAAGCGTGTAGATTTCTGGAAAACTAAATTAAATGATATATTAGTTTCGCCATTTAACTACAATAGTTGGAGCCGATTTTAAATTTATCTTACACCTTTTTACATTTCAAACGCCGATTAATCATGAAACTCAATAATATAGGGTTCAGTGCCTTCAACAATTTCAGGTTCATCTTCCATGTGTTCTAATACAATTTTATTAAAATTTTCCTGACAATTTAGAATCTTGATTTCACACCAAAAACCAGTTGTCAACTTCTCAAGCATATCTGTAAACTCGCTAACTTTTAAGAATTTTCTTGTAAAAACAGACGCGTTTTCTATTTTGTGCCCAATAATACATTGTCCCTTATCCGTATAAAATAGTCTCATTTCCACGTTTTTTCCTTGGAAGAAGTTATTCATATATTCTAGAAAATGGCAGTCCATGTATCTATTTTCTCTCAACTTATATTTTTGCATTATGTCACATTTTGCTTGTTCAAAATCTAAACTGAATAGGCGAAACGCCTCTTGGCATGTAACAGGAAATCCAAAATAGATCGGCATGTTTGGTTTTTTAATTGATTATTTTTTACAAAAAGTAATCAATTTTTTTTAAAAATAATAATAAATTTATACAGTTAACTTTTGCTTTTTTGTTTTTTTATTTGCAGCAATGTTAGTTCGTCTAGTTTTTCTAGGTTTTTTGGCACCTCCTTCTACCTCAACCATTTTCAATAACTTTTCATGAACGTCGTCACTTATAATTGCGTCATCATTTTGAATTCTAGATTGGTCTTCTCCACCAAACTGTTTTCTAGTAAAAGAAAAAAGACCAGCCGGAACAGCTAAATCTTTGAACAAATCGGCGACGTTTCCCCCTCCGCGTTGAGCTCCAGAATTTCTAGTATGTAGAGCAGGTTCTCCTTTCTGCAATAAAATTGAATCAACAGTAAACCCTGCGCTATGAATTTTTCCGTCTGACTTGTTAAAAACTAATTCGTGATCTTGCATAATATGTTCTGCGGCCATATACATTATAGGTATATAAATTAATTGTTAGAAATCCGCTTTATTTCAGGGACCACCTTAACCTCTCTTTTTTCTTTTAAATATTCAACTATCTGCTTTACTTGCGTTTGATTTTTAATGACTTCTCCTAAAGATTTTTCAACGTATTTAAATGTTAATGGTGACGAGACTTTTGTATTAACAAATCGCAATTTTCCATCGCTAATTTGCACAGTTGCATTTCTTAAATTATTTTGTTCAACATGACTTGTAATATTTTCACTCAATTTGCTTTTTTTCTCTCGCAACTCGTGAATCTTATCATTCAAAAGTTTAATTTGGTTGTCAATTGACACCCAGTGTTGTATATTCTGTTCAAAGCTCATTTTGTAATTATTATATATTGAACCTATAAAAAATTAGTAATAATCCATTATATTTAATAACAAAATATAGAAATGTATAGTATCAACAACAATAATGTTTCGCTAACACGCAAAAAAAATCAACCAATTCCCTTAAATGACCCAAGAAGAAAAATGGTTGGGAAAACCATTTTATTTACAAATGCAAGAGATGAAAAAAATATTAAAGAATGGGTTGCACATCATCTAATTTTAGGGTTTGATTTAATTTATATTTTTGATCATAAATCTATAACTCCTATATCGCATGAACTAAGAAACTTTAAGAAAGGTGTTATTGTTGAACGATGTGAAATGGACGGTCCAATAAAAATGCCGTTAATGTTGAGGGCCGCTAAAATTGCAACAACCTCCGGCGCCGATTGGATGCTTTATTTAGACGCCGACGAATTTTTAGTTTTAAATGCATTTCAACGTGTGAAACAAATGTTAAAATATTACTTATTGGCAGATTCTGTTGCAATTAACTGGTTAATGTTTGGAACAAATAATCATAGGAAAGAACCTGAAGATGGTCTAATTTTAGAGAATTATACAAAATCTGATCCTCTTATTGATAAACATGTTAAAACATTTGTTAGACCGTCTCAGGTAGTTGATGCTATTACGCCTCATTATTTTGTCATTGTAAACCCTACCAATATGTTGTCCCTAAACGGCAAATCTATGACTAATTCACAGTCATTCAATGAATGGCCCATTGAATATAACAAATGCGCCGCATTTATAGCTCACTATGTTTATCAATCTGAGGAGTCTTATATTAATCGTAAAATAAATTTGCCGAGAGATGACAATAGTTTATACAGAAAAATAGAAGATAATATACACGCAAAGCATAATTCAACTGAAAATGAGATGGTTAAAAGTAAATACGCAAACGGAGTTAAATGGTTATTAGATAAAGTAAAGAACAACTAAAATTTGCATATTGGAAGTGGTTTGAAGAGAGAAAAATAATAATTTCAAAAATTAAAAAATTATTATTTTTGCATTGGTATTAAATTATGCTTTACGTTTATTTGCGGTGCTTGCGAGTCTTGCCGCCGGTCTTGAGACCTCTGCGCTTGGAGAAACGGTTTTGAAGCGCCCATAAGCCAAAAGGCACTAAAGCAGTGCTGAGAACTTGGCCCCAGTATCCACCCTTCTTGGTGCGTCTCTTGCCACCGTTCATGTTGCCGCTTTGGGGCAAAGAAGCAGGGATGGTGGTGTTTTGGCCTTGAAGACCAACAATCTCGTTGCCGTTGGGCAAGTTGGCACCCCTAAACACATTGGCGTTTTGCTGGTCGCCAGTGCCCACTGCGGCCGCGACAAAACCAGCGGCGTCAGAATATTGACTAGGGGAAGGAGCAGATTGACCACCACGTCTCTTGCGTCTTCTGCCACCAGCTAAAGCCATGGAGCGAGATGCGGCTCTGGAAGCTCTCATTGACCCCTTGGTCATTCTGCGGCTTCTTCTTCCACGTCCACCCATTTGGCTGGAAGGTGTTGTTAAAGGATTCGCCATTGAACTTGTGCTATTCGTTGTGCTCATTATAATAATTAATGAGAAAATATTAAAAATTTTTTGTTATTAAACTTTTATTACGCAAAACCAAAATTAATAGAATTAATATTGCTAAAATCATGATAAAAATTAAGAAAACAAGAAAAAGCGTTATGTAAATATAAGGGTTAATTATATTAAACATCAATTCAATTACTGGGCTACAAAATGATTTTAATTCTCCCTTGATGTCATCCCTTTTAAGTATATCTAAACATTGTTGAATAAGCGAATCCTTCATTATTATCTACTAAATATATTATTTCTTAATTTTTTGCGTGTTAATGAAGTTTAAATTTTCTGAAGAAAAAATAATGGACAACATATTTTTAGCGAATGACCAGTTTGATTTTTCCCAATTGTCTTTAGCACATCCGACCGGAATTCAAGGAGGCGCATATTTTACAAAAATACAAATGCATAACAAACCATTATATATTGAAACACCTAAATCATTAACGCGTCAAGGGTTTGTTAAAAATGGTAAAAAAATTTATTGCGATTTAATGTTTGACAACAATGATGAACAATTAATACACTGGTTAGAAAGTCTTGAAACAAAATGTCAGGAACTCATTTACAAAAAAGCTGACACGTGGTTTGAAAATAAGTTGGAATTAAATGACATTGAATCAGCATTTGCATCTCCAATGCGAATTTACAAATCCGGAAAATACTATTTAGTAAGAGTGAATGTTAAGGTGAATTATAGCACAAATGTGCCTCTTGTTAAAATATACAACGAAAATGAAACTCCTGTTACGATAGAAGACGTCACTCCAGAAAATAGCATTATATCTATTATTGAAGTTCAAGGCATAAAGTTTACGAGTAGAAATTTTCAAATTGAACTTGAATTGAAACAGTCTATGGTGTTAAATTCAGAAAAAATATTTGAAAGTTGTCTCATTAGGAGCGCGACAAAACAACCCAAACCAATAGATGACAAAAAACAATTGGAACAGAGCGCCGCAAATTTAGAAGAATACAAAAATGACAACGATGTATTTGATTTAGAGAATGTTGAACTTCTTGGACCAGACGGTGCAGAATCCTCGGACCTTGAAAATGAAACAGTTGAAGATTTAAGTGAAAAAATAAACGGAATGAATGTCTTTAGTAATAACGCGGACAAAGAGGGAGAAAAAGAGAACAAAAATGAAATTAAGATAGACACTGCGATAGAAACATTAAGTGATATTGAAGAGTTGGTGGATACATCAAATGATTTAACCGAAGTAAATTTGACAACTTCTGCTTCTGATTTAGAAACAATTACACTTAAAAAGCCAAATCAAGTGTATTATGAAATTTATAAAGCGGCAAGAAATAAGGCAAAAGAGGCAAAAAAACAGGCGATCCTTGCCTTTTTAGAAGCCAAGAATATTAAGAAAACTTATATGTTGGAAGATTTAGATGATAGCGAAGATAGTGAAGATAGTGATATGGATTTTGACGATTTATCAGAAGTTTCTGAAAATGATTTAGAAAAAGAAGAGTAGTTTTATTTCAAAGATATCCAAATGTTTAGAGGAATAATAAAACAATTAAACTGTATTCAAAAAAATATTTTATAGCCTAATTTTATATAATGAGCAGCACCTTAAAAAAGCTATGGTCGGATTATGGTATTGGCGCACTTGTCGTCTTATTGATAGTTGCATACGGCGTTAGTGTCTTTGCGAAATATTTAACATCAAAGGGGATGTATGGGTCAGAGTCAATGTCCTCCACCCCCAACTCTGCATACAAGGGAACTGGAACTGGAACTGGTGCCCCCAGAGGTTCTTCTGGCCCTCAACCCTCTGAAGCTTTAGGCCAAAACGAGGTCTTTGCCTCAGTGAACGGCATCGCCACACCTAACGTCGGCGTTCCCACTTCATGCTCAAAGCCCAACATCCAGAACCCTTCTGATTTGTTACCCAAGGACTCCAACAGCCAATGGGCTCAATTGAATCCCTCTGGAAAGGGTGAGCTTGCCAACATCAACTTGTTAAAGGCTGGCTACCACATTGGTATTGATACCATCGGCCAAACCTTGAGAAACGCCAACTTGCAAATCCGCTCTGAGCCCCCTAACCCTCAGCTTTACGTGGGCCCCTGGAATCTTTCAACCATTGAGCCTGATTTCATGAGACCTCCTCTTGAGTTGGGTGCCGGCACTCAATAAGCGTAATCAGTAACAAATTTTTTAGATTCTCAAAATATTTTTGTTTCAATGACAAATTAATAATAATATAAGATGTTCCAAAATGCGAACATCTTATAAGATCATACACTTCTTTTATCTTTATAATTTATAATACTAGGATAATATATGACAAACAGTTTATGGAAAGGCGATTTTTTTACATACGTTGTTATTGGATTTATTATTGTAATGTGCATTAAAATATACACAGAATCTGAATTATACAGCTTGAAATGCGTAATATCAACAGTAGACGGAAACAAGTATTGTGTGAGAGATAGACAAAATGTAAACAAAGCCGCTGATTTATTGGCGACTGTTACAAATAAATGCAAAGAACTTGTTAAATATGTTGGTGAAAAATATCCTGATGATCCTGATGTTGAACGACTGGTAAAGAATTTTAACCCTCAAAAAATCAGCGAAACGCTTCCAAACAGTGAATTAACTGCTTACAGTGAAAACAAAGGAGAGAAAATTGCTTTTTGTTTGAGCAAAACTAAAGAAAGCACCACTCTTATAGATATTAACACATTAACCTTTGTTTCTATACACGAACTATCGCATGTTATGACAAAATCTGTTGGTCATAAACAAGATTTTTGGAAAAACTTCAAGTTCTTATTGGAAAACGCAAAAGCCGCCAATATTTATGTGCCAGTTGATTATAAAAAGAAACCTCAAAATTATTGTGGTATGACTATTACCGATAGTCCTTATTATGATTTGTAATTATATATTTTTAATACCACAATATATATAATTAATGGCTGAAGAAGAATATAATGGAACATGCCCTTCAAACGTAAATTTTAGTGAACATTTTGTAACTCTAATAAAAAAAAATAACTGTGAAAATATACAACTGTTTTTAGCTAATTTAGAAAGAAATTTGTTTTCAAATAACTTATTTAGAATGGACGGGTCGCCTACAAATGCATTAATTTACGCGATGGATAGTGGGTTTTATAATTCGGTTTTATGTTTGATTAATACTGGAAATGCAAATATAAATCGGAAAAACAGAGATGGATACACTCCATTAATGATGGTATGTGGACAAGACGAAGAAAAAAGTTTTGAAGTTGCGCAAGCATTAATAAATCATGGTTGTAACCTGGCCGAAGTTAATAATGACGGTAGAACTGCGCTTATTCGTTGCTGCAGATATCGCACTACACCTTCTTTAAGAATTGGTATTGTTTTATTAGATGATGTAAACCATGGAGATTATCAGTTTATCTTAGACAATGACAGATTAAGTGGTCTTGACTATTTATTGACATTTGATGAAGACGATACATTCAATTTACCCGCGGAAGAGTATTGTCAAATTCCAGAATATGTTGAATTTGTTGTTAGGTATTTAAAACTTTATTTTGATAAAGTTGACAAAGCAGACCAGGTTTATGAAAGAAATATAGAAAAAATATGCAGAACGAAGATATTGTATGATACTTTTGGACCAGCATTAAGAAGAGCTAAAACTGGAATTAATTTATATGATGTTTGTAAACCACTTAAAGACGCAGGAGTTTCTGTTCCCGCAATGGGAGTTCTTGTTCCTGGATTGCAACCACCAGAAGAGCTAGAAGAAGCGTCAGAGATTTCTCTAGCACTAGCACTTCCAGAGGAAGGTGTTAGTCCTGGTGGAAGATGGGTATCTAGAGAACAAGCGCGACAATATGTAAGACTATATCCTCCTGGAAAAGGTCCCAATGATGGTCCTGGGGGTGGTCCAGCGGGGGGAAAAAAACGCAACACAATAAAAAAGAATAAAAAATCCAAACTCAATAAAAAAACAAGACGACAGAGACGCTAACAATAATATAATTAAAACATTTAATTTAGTATTTTAATTATAAAGCGAAACTATTCTCCTGCAAAAATGATAATAATGCAAAATTTATATATAAAATAATACTAAGAGTATATATAATGACAACAAAACGCAATTCTATATATAAAGTAAATCATCTAATTGACAAGGAGACTATTAAAACTATATATGTATTTTTTGGAAACAATGTAGATGTTAAGAAACCCAACGAATTATTTAAGCAGGACCCAAAAAATGCCGCTTTTGTTGACAAAGTTTCAGGACAACCTATATTTAACGATGAAGAGCTTTCAAAAATTTTAGACAAAACCAAACCAATTGAAGTCCGTTTTTCAAAACAACAAATTCATTTTGACGATTCAATTGGAACAATAAAACTAAAAATCTTGGACGAATTTCCAAATGCTTTTTCATTAGAACAAATATATCTATTTTGCTTGAAAGAAGAGAAGCTCAATTCAACAAACATTTATCAAACTCTTACTCAAAACAATCGTTTAGAGCTTACAAAGGTGCGTTTGAACCAATTTATTATGAATATTTACAAGGAAGCTAACGGTGCGCCAGTTAACTTTAACATCCCTGACAAACAAATCTATAATTATGATGACATTTTGGATATGAACTTAAACGGAAATTCTTTTTTGATTACAAAGGTTCTTGGTCAAAAGTTTTTTATTGTTTCCAATGAATATCTGTTTATTTGCAACCCATTTGATGTAACTGAATATGATCCATTTATTGAACGTGCCGCTAGAAAATCTTTGTCAACTTTAAATAGTCATTTATTATTAAACACAGGAGACATTAATAACAATAATATTTATTTGTGTCTAGCAGAAGACGTTTTATTAAGAGCAAGAGACTCTGGACTTTCAGAAGAAAATACAATCAATATATACTATCCATTTCTCTCAAAGAATGACATACACTCATACGAAGAGTTGGAGAAACAAAAATATGAGCTCATTGAAAAAAATAAATTGTTGCTTAAACCATCAACGCTAAATACTTTTGAGAGCGTTAACATGTTTTATGACGTTTATAAATATAGAACTGAAACAACCAAATACAAATATAAAAGCAACGGCGTCAAATTTATTAAACTTTCTATTAAACCAGAATTTATTGTTAAGATTCCATTGGATGTAATATTTAAAATTATTCATGCTACGGATGGAAACCCATTAATTAAATTTAACCCATCAACAAAACAAGAAAACATCTATCGTCTTTTCACAGATAAAACTTCAACGGATGGTAGAAGGATTCCAATGCTCACAAAGTCTAATATTTTCAAATTGATGAGAGATATTGGCAAGTCAAAGTCTGTGAGTGTATATATAGATAATGTTGAAGGCGTTTCTCTCTTAACTTGTGATTTTGAAGACAATGGAACAATTAGCATTACTTGCGATTGTGAAAAAATTATGTCACTTGAAGCAATAGAGACTGTTATCAAAATCAACGCTAATCCAATTATACAAGAGGTCAAAGATTTTTTAGAGCAAAGCGGTTATACAATTAGTCTTTATACAAACATATACAATGAAAATGTTGACGTGAAACAATTAGATTATCAAACCGCAATTGAAATTACAAAACCAATTAAAATGAGCGATTTTATGGGTTGCATTACAAGCGCATTTATTGTAGAATCTAAAAATTTGAAAGCTAAAACTGGAATTAATATGCGATTCAAGCGTGTGGCAAATTTTAATAAAACTACGAGTCAAGAAGCGTTTGTTATTGAGCAGGCAAACAATAAAGATGGTTTAAAGGGACAAGAATTAGTGTTGGCTCTTATTGAAAATTATAGAATGACTGAAACGGATGCAAGACAATTAATACAGAAGCTGGCTAGTGAAGTGCAAGTTGAAAGAGGTGTGAGAAAATCTGACATTGAAATTAAAATGAACCCAGGATTTAAAACAAATATCACTTTAAATAGCATTACAAGCACTATAACAATAACCGTTGAAAATATAAATGATATCTATTATCTGAATACAATACCTATTTATTTAGATTCGTTTATTCGTTTAACGCAGGATAAAAAGAGCACGTTAGTCCCAACAAAAACCATTAACTCGTTATGTTCTGGGGAAGAAAACGGTGAACTCCAAGTGGAGGAGATTATTGCGCCAGCTGAGCAAGCTTTTCCTGATCAAGAAGTGCCAATTATTGAGGGCGAAGATATGGATTTTGAACCTTACTCCGAATACATAGAAGGTGTTGAAAATTTTAAAGAACCCAAGTTTGCCAATGCATTAGATTTAATTTATGGAGACAGAGATGAAGAGGAGGAAGATGAAGAGGAACATTCAAGTAGAGGAGGTCAATCTAGTAGTGGTTCAAGTTTTCCTCAAGGAGCTGTAATTGCAAATGATTTGCCTAGTGACGGCAGTGATGTGTCAAAAAAATCTGGAATCGGCTCTTTGTCTACTTTTGGCGAATCTCTTCCATCTTCAACGCCCAGTCCTGATCCTATTCCAGTTCCTCCAGTTCCTGTTTCAGTTCCAATTTCTAAGAAAGTGGTAAAGCCTACATTAGAAGAAAAAGAAAAAGAAAAAGAAAAAGAAAAAGAAGAAGATAGTGACGAAGATTACGTGAGAGACATTGTAGGCATGCGTTTAAAAAACCCAACTCCATTTGCGACAAAAATGTATGAAACAGAACCAACGTTATTTTTAAAAGAGGACAAAGGTAAATTTTCCAGATACTCTCGCAGTTGTTCATCATCCGCAAAAAAACAACCGGTTCTAGTAACCGAAGAAGAAATGCAAGAAATGAAGGATGAAGATTATGAAAAAATTATTAAAAAATATGGAAAAGAACAATTTGAGGCGTTTCCAAAGGAAAAACAAGATAAAATAGTGCAGGATGAAAGTTTTTTAAGACCAGAAGATGTAATAAAATATGGTTCAAATCCAGATAACAAATATTATTACGTTTGCCCAAGATATTGGTGTTTAAAAACTAATAAACCAATTGACCCCAAAGAAATGGTTGATGTGTTAGACCCAAAAACAGGAAAGATGGTTAAGAAACATCCTACTTGTGGTGGAATCATTCAAGATGGTCAAGATGAAATTAAGAATGACGGAAACTATGTCTATGAATTTTTTGATGCAGCAGAACACGGTTCAAGAGAGAAATATAAAAAACATTATCCAGGCTTTTTAAAATCTGAAAAACATCCAGATGGTTTATGTGTTCCTTGTTGTTTTACGAAATGGAATACTCCTGGCCAGATTGGAAGACGCAAAGAATGCGCGCAGGCAGAAGAAGAAAAAGAAAAAGAAAAAGAAAAAGAAAAAGAAAAAGAAGAAGAGCCTCAAGCAGAAGAACCTGAGAAACCTCGCACTGAATCTGTATCAGAACAACCTCGTGCACCTGAAAAGGTAGTTGAAAAGGATAATTATGTAAAGGGTCCTGAAAAATTCCCTCTAGAAAATGGCAGATGGGGTTATTTGCAACTCAGTATTCAGAATTTTTTCCAAGAAGCAAGTTCTGCGTGTCAAATTAGCAAAATGAACACAAATATTAAACCAAACCACAAATGTTTGTTAAGACACGGAACAGAATTCAGCGAAAAACAATCATTTATAGCTTGCATTGCTGACGCAAAATACTATGGAGAAACGTCAAAAATACCAAGTGTAAAAGAAATGAAACAACTCATAATAAACTCATTTAATATTGACGATTATATTACTTATCAAAATGGTAACAATGTTACCAGTTTTATGGTTGAAGATTTCTCTCACATTACCGATCTTTCTAAATACAAAGGTTCTGCATTGTATAAAAGAATTTTCAAACCAAGTCAAGAAGCGATTTCTTCTGAAGAAAATTATTTTAAAGGAGTGGTTGCATCGTATGAAAATTTTATAGCATACTTAAATGATGACTCGCAAATTATAGATTACACATATTTATGGGACATTATATGCAGACCCAATCCAGCATTATTTTCACAAGGCATTAATTTAATAATCATGGACATCGTGAATAATGACACAACTAACAACATTGAGTTAATATGTCCAACAAATCATTACTCCAACGAGTTCTATAATCCTTCAAAGCAGTCGTTGTTTATTGTCAAGATGGACAATTTATATGAACCAATTTATTCTTATGAAAACAAAGTTAAATCAACAAGTGTTGTAAAAACGTTCAGTGAGTTAAGTTTAACTCTACCGGCAAACATTAGAGCTATATTTAAAAAAATTATTAAGCCAGTATTACATGACACCTGCGGTCCACTTCCAAGCATGCCAAATATTTACAAATATAAATCTCCCATTTTATTATCAAAGTTAATAGCAATTTTACACAAGAAAAAGTATGAGATTGAAAAGCAAATATTAAACTATCAAAGCAAAGTTATTGGTCTTTACGTTAGCAAAGAAAACGGAGTTTCTGGATATGTTCCTTGTTACCCATCTTCAGCCGATCAAACATATCCAAATATGGTTTTTATGAATGACGATAGTCTTTACTCAGACTACGAAAAAACGTTAATGTTTTTAAATGCAGTGTATAAGGACACAAAAGGTGCCGTTCCAGTTAAGCCAGAATTTAAAATTATTGAGGATGAACATGTTGTGGGGATATTAACAGAAACAAATCAATTCATCCAATTGTCTGAGCCAATGCCATTATCAAACGTAAAAGACTCCATACCAACAATGGACGACAATAATTATGTTGTAAGTGCTGAAAAAGCTCCATTAATTTCAAGCGATTATGCAATTGCCACTTCCGAAGAAAATGATTCAGAGAGAGTTGCGTATATTAAAAAAATAAAACTGGAAACAAACTTTTACAATGTGTTCAGAAACACTATTAGAATCTTATTAAACGATTATGAGAACATCAAGATGAGAGAAAATGTTGAGTCTGTTTTAAATAAACCATATATAGTTTATTCTGCCAAGCTGCACGAGGTAGTTTCTCTCTTGAAACGGTTAGTGAATGATACAAACACTGTTGTTTTTGACGATAGTTATGACTATAGTTTGATAAATTCGGTGTCATCTTGCATTGTTCTTCCAAAGGACAAGTGTGAAGCAAAACGACCTGTCTGCGCTGTTGCAAGCAATAATAAATGCAAAATAATTATACCTAGAAATAATTTACTATCAAGCAAATATGACAACGAAACCCTTTATTTCGGTAAAATGGCAGATGAATTAATAAGATATAGCAGAATAAAATCATTCATATTTCAACCACAGACTTATCTCTCATTTGGGTCTATTGGATACAATCTACGAGAGAACGAGATTATTGTTATTCAGTCACTTTTGACAAAGGATTATTTTGATGGTTTGGTTCCTGAAGTGAAGAATAAATATGCAACTTATAACACATATGACACAGCAGAACCAAAACAGTCGCAGGTATACGACAATACAGTTGTTATTAATGAAACGCCAAAATTAGAGGTAGAAGTTGAGCGTAAAAATTGTTTTCCAGTAGAAACACACATATCATCAAAAATTTGGAAGGATAGTTTTCCTTCCGACTTTAAAGAAATGTATTATGAAGATGCAAACTGTGGGTTTTATTTGCTTATTGATATTATACTTGAATTCACAAAAAATAAATTAAAGTTAAATGAACTTAAAGCCGAACTATTGGAAGAATACAATAAATATTTGAGTGCATATGGAGATCAAATTATAGACATCTTGATTTTAGAAGGAAAAAAGACTCAAGGTTTACGCGTTAAACAAAAAACGTTGTCATTTCAACACTTTATTTACTCAGAGGATTATTATATTACAAACTTGGATGTTTGGATGATGATGAGCAAATATAAGATTCCTTCTATTATTATTTCAACCAAGGCTATCATTTTAACGAAGAAAGAGAAAAATGTTCTAGCGCTTTATGGAGATCGTAGCAACAAATTTGCATTCATTTTTAGTCCAGCAATGAGAGCCGAAATTATTCCAAAGTATAGTCTAATTCTATCGGTCCCAGAACACATAGTGTTTCACCCATTAAACTCCATTAAAAGCGGAGAAACTTTGAGAGAAGTAAATGAAGCTGTTGAAAATGTTACAACAATTGAGGGGTTTTTGCAATCATTTACTAAAAAAGCATTGCCTAAAAAAGCTGTTAAAAAACCTGCAGTTAAACTGGTGCTTCAACAAGATGAACCAGTGGTTGAACCAGCTCCTATTTTTCCAACAGTTGCTCAAACTAAAAAACAAAGAACCACCGTTGTTGTAGCAAAACCAAAACAAAGAAGCAAAAAAAATATTAAATTTGCTGTAGAGGAATAAAACATTATTTTATTATAAATTCAATAATGTTTTATGAAATAGAACTGTCGTCATCTTCATCATCTTCTTCGTCATACTCAACATTGCCATTAATATTTGAATCAAAGTTGTAAAGTAAATCTGGCACATCATCACTATTACTACCTTCATCATCAGATTCTAATACAGGAGTTTCAACAGACGGAGAACGCAAACGTTGATCGTGTTCATTCTGATAACTATAAAAAATGTGTGGATTTCTTCCAATATAAACTATATTTTCTCCTTCTAACTCATCATCATCTTCGTATACATAAATTCGTCTTTCAAGACGAACTGGAGAAGTTTTATTTAAAATGCTAGGATTGTATTCTTTATAAAAATTCATGTGGGTATCATTAAAACGATGCTCAATTTTTCTCTTATTAAACATTTCTTTTTTAATAGTATACATCTTTCTTCCAAACTGTTTGTTGAAATTAACAAATAATCTAAGTTTTCTTTTTAACATATATTCTGCGTTGCATTGTTTATATGTTCCATTTGTTGCGTGAATCCAACTATAATACAAGTGCAAATAAGGTTTCATTATATTCATCAATCTGTCCTTTGGAAATTCTTCGTCAATATTTAGTTTTTTTGTAATATGTCTGCACTCTGAAAACATCTCTTCAAATATTGGATATAATGTGTCGTGATGAGAATTATAAATATAGTTTTTAATACAAATATTAATAATGTTAAACTCGTAGTTATAACGAAAATTTTTCATATTGAAATTAGACATAAAATAACCCTGAAACAATTCCGGAATAACGCGATTATTCCATCTCATGAAAAAATAAATATTATATAAATCTGTATCGCTTAACATTAGATTGTTATAAGGGTTTTTTGTAATTATTGGCTCCGGAGCAAAATCTATGCAATTAGATAAATTGCAATTTAACATATTTATCAAGTCCTTTATAGAAAAATAGTAGGTTGAGTTATTTTGATATAACACAAATACATTTGAGCTTTTTGGGTTCAAATCATTCATGCATAAATCTCTGGTTACTTGCAGTGTGGACTTTTTAAATTTATACAGTTGTGCTAATTTTACAAAACCATAATACACTCTCTGGATCTTTGAAAACGTTTCCAAAAACTCATTTATTTGCTGCTCTAATAAAAACATGTTTGTAATAACAACGTTCAAGCAATTAAATTTTTTACTTATATTATCGCGCATATCAAAATCGCATTCATCGGTATTTGCATTGCAAAAATAATAATAAAAAAGATTATTAATTGGATTTTTTCGGTAATTATTTGAATAAATGTATTCACAAAACTCGTATTGATTATTCTTGTCAAGCATGAAAATTCTATCCTGATTAAAAAATTTTTGAATAATTACACGAAAAGCGTTCATGCAACTTGCCTTATATAAAATTATTGGCATTTATTTAATATTTAATTTTTGTAAATATTAAATGCATATTATTTTGCTTGTTAGTTTTATGTTTTATTTTTTTTAGAATCCAGGGTTATAGTCATTGTCGTCACCCAAATCACTCGTCTTGATGCTTGACACATTGTTCTGAATAACCAACTTATTGTTACTGCACGCGTCATCAGGATCCTCTAGACCACCCATCAATTTCTCAATTGTCTCTGCATCTGCGGCCTTTTCATAAACGGTAGTCTCTTCCAGCTTCTTCATCTCTTCCAAATCTAGAACCACCTGGAATGCATTTGTTCCATACATACCTTCTTGACCACACATAACGTTTGCAGAAACACCACGCATGGTATCCAATTCAGCGTGTCTAGCAGCCTTCAAGAACATCTCAGGAGTCTCCTCAAAAGATGCCTTGGCGATTGGGCCAATATTATCATTGTTAATTCCGTGTCTGAAGATGGAAATCAATTTATTAGTAAATGTCATTCTGTCGCACAGCATGCACAAGTGATGGTAATTGATGTATGTGCCGTCAAACTCAATCACTTCTGCCAACTCGTTGTAAATTGTCTGTCTAGCGGCCTCAATGCCAAATACCTCAAACACCTCAATAATATTGTTACTAAATGTTCTCTTGGAATCAATGTAGTCAAGCGCTAGAATGTCCAACATATTAGTTCCAATTGTATCAAGAACCCAGATATCCTGCTTTTTGTAAGCTCCAAGCGTCTCCACAACATTGTCCTTGATTTTTCGGAGAATCACCTTGTTGATGTTCTTGATTCCACGAATAACAATATTTTGCAAAAGCTGCTCTTGGAAATTCTTCAACAAGTAAATTTGATCAGATTGATCTAGAGGGTTCACCTTGGCCTTCTTGGCAGCACTCTTTCCAGCGCCTTGCTTCAAAATATTATTCATGCGAATTCTGAACACAAGCTTGTCCGCATTATAATCAGAATACACGCACGAAATATCATCTCCATAACTGTTCTTGAGAACAAAGTTGACATCATCCATGGTAAGATTCTTTTCCAACATAATCTCAGGATTCATCTCCATTCTGATAATCCACTTTGATTTCTCGTTTGTGGCGTCAGAAATGGAAGTCTCAATGCACTCGTCAACCATATTTTCAAATGCACGATATTGTTGCATAGTTGACTCGTCGCCATCAATCAATGTATTCAAATCATCTGGGTCAAAACAAATCTCAATAGAGCTTACCAACTCTTGAAGCTTAGTGTGCTCCAACATATACATAATGCTCTGCGCCTTCTCACGGTCCTTCTCGTCCTCCGGCTTCAAAAACACAGTGAGCGAAGGATTCTTGGGTTCAGCAGACAAAGACAAGATTTCCTCAATTCTTGGCACACCACGAGTAACGTTTGACTTGGACGCCACACCAGCAAAATGGAAAGTGTTGAGAGTCATTTGCGTAGTAGGCTCACCAATACTTTGGGCGGCAATCATACCTACCATCTCACCTGGAGCAACAATGGCGCGCTTATACATCAAGGCAATTGTCTCCAAAAGCAGTGTCAATGATGCTCTGTTAAAACGCTTCACGATCAACAAATCTTTAGGTGACAAGTTGAAGAAATACAAGGTCTTGAACAACTCGGTGGGAGGAGCGCAACGAATCTTTTTCAAGTTCTCGTAATTCTCCTCAATCATTTGAAATGCTTCCAAGGGAGTAATATCAACGATGGAGTTCCCATTAATGTTTTGCTGACCAATAATATTGTTCACAATATAAGCAAATGCAACTGGGCAATTGACAACGCTGTCACCCTTATTTTTAAACACATTCTTAATAATTGCATCGCGATTTTCAATCATCATATCAGTATACTTCTTGAATTTTTCTTGAGTTTCTTGGAGCTGTTTCTTAAAACGAGTCATTGCGTTCTTCAAGAAGAACTGTGACAACATTTTCATGCTACCGGTTTCATTTGGAATGTTGAAATGAGCATAAATCTCTTGAACACTCATGGAAACTAGTGGCATGGGTTGATTCTCCACCTTGATTGGATCTATGCCGTCGTCACCGTATGAAAACTCTACCAGCTTGCCTTTATTTGTTCGCACAGTCATATCATAAGATACCATCAAGTCTTCCATGCCCTTAATCAACCGACGTTGAATGTAACCAGTGGTTGATGTCTTAACTGCAGTATCAATAAGACCAACACGACCACCCATAGCGTGGAAGAAGAGTTCCTGAGGGGAAAGACCATTTGTGTAAGAACTTTCCACAAAGCCACGAGCGCTTGGGGTGTCGTCAAACTTGGTAAAGTGGGGCAACGTTCTGTGATCAAACCCATAAGGAATGCGCTTTCCGTCCACGTTCTGTTGTCCCAAGCAGGAAATCATAAATGAAATATTCAAATCACTTCCCTTTGAGCCAGCATTAACCATGGTAACAAAACGATTGTCCTTGTCCAAGCTCTTAAGACCAATCTTGCCTGACTCAGAAGTGGCTTGATTAAGAATATTGTTGACTTGTGTTTCAAACTCCTCTTCGTTTGTCTTTCCGGTATTGTTCTCAAAAACGCCAATCTGAGTTTGATCAATAAGATTTTTCACATCATTCTTCTTCTTATCAATGACTGCAATAATTTCCTTGTTAGTTTTCTCATCCGAAAGCAAATCACTAATGCCGACACTGAAAGAGCTGGTCTTCAAATACTCGGTAATGATGTTTTGCAAATCATCAATGAAATTGGCTGAAGCCATGTTACCATAATCGTTGCATACACGATGAATAAGACCCTTGGTTCCTGCACCTAGGACGCTCTTCTCCATTTGACCGCGAACATATGTTCCATTGACAATCTCCAAAACATTGTTTGACTCGCCAGGTTTTTCGCTGTCATTAAACAACTTAGTCTTATACTTCAACGAAATGGGAGGAAGAATCTGTGACATGATCTCAAAGTTGCTTATCAAATCTCCCTCTGCCTTGCTTGTAAACAAAGATTCGTTAACGCGTGGAAACATCATAAGCAAATTCATTGCCTCGCGAGGAGTAAAACGAATATTTTCTCTTGTAAAACGATAACATCCTAGCAACGAATCTTGGAAAATTCCAATGATGGACGAATTGTTTGCAGGACTAATAATTTGATATGGCACCGCGGCCAAATTCATCAACTCGGAGTCAGACTCGGTGTCTTGAGGCATGTGAAGATTCATCTCATCACCATCAAAATCAGCATTGTAAGGCTTGGTGTCAGCAACATTCATGCGGAACGTATCACCAATTCTCATTACCTTTGCAATGTGACACATCATGCTCATTCTGTGAAGGGTTGGTTGACGGTTAAAGAGAATTGGATCACCATCCATCATGTGGCGATGAACCGTGTCTCCATTTTCCAAAACAATGGATTTCTTATCCACATATCGCAAAGTGATTGAATCACCATTTTTCTTCTCAAGAATCTTTGCACCAGGCCAGATGTCCGGACCATTTTGAACGAGCTTGGTCAAAAACGCGCGATTAACGTCGTTGACAACTACAGGCTTAGTAATGTTCTTGGCGATCTTCATAGGAATACCTAATTGGCGGATGGAAATATTGGGGTCGGCTGTAATAACTGAACGAGCGCTAAAGTCCACGCGCTTGGCCATAAGGTTTCCTCTCATGCGTCCACCCTTTCCGTTCAAGCGATCCTTGATGGATTTGAGAGGACGACCGGAACGCTGAGCAACAGATGCAACACCAGGAATCTTGTTATCAACTTGAGTGGCAACATAGTATTGCAAAACGGTTGACCAATCGTCAATTACGTTAGCTGCTGCATTGTTTTGAATCTTTTCTTGCAGAGTCTTATTAGTCTTGATAATGTTAACCAAGATATGACTCAAATCATCCTCTGAACGCTGTTGAGCGTCGTGCTTAACAGATGGGCGAACTGCAGGAGGAGGAACGGCCATTACTTGGCAAACCATCCAGTCAGGTCTAGACCAAATAGGACTAAATCCCATAAAAGACACATCCTCATCCGAAAGTCTCTTAAATATCTTGAGAACAATCTCAGGAGTAAGCTTAATCACAATGTTTTGGTTCTGCTCGGATGATGCAGCCGCGTCATTTTTCCATTCAGCATAGATGGTGGCAAGACCTTCCTTTCTAATTTTATTTGGCTGCACGCAACCGCATCCATCATCAGTGTCTTCGCCGCATCGTTTGATTTTGCTAGCTAGTGAAAACACATACTTCCATCTAGCGTCTCCGGTAAGCTTGAGTGCTTGCTTATACTTTTCCTTACTAACCAAGAGTTTGCTACACTTAAAGCAACAACAACGGAGAACCTTCAAAATTGTGCTTAAATACTGAATGTAAAAGACCGGCTTAGCCAACTCAATGTGTCCAAAATATCCAGGGGTTTGCATGTAGTCAAGACCGTCCGTTGGGCAGATCAATCCTGGTTCCAAAACACCCATTCGTGGGTCAAACAGACCTCCAATAATTGGTTTGTTATTAATATACGTATCCCTGCTAGTAATCTCAGCAACTGAACCCTTTCTGATTTCATCTGGCGACAAAATACTAAATTGGATTCCAATAATTTTGGAGGGATTAATATTGGTGGGTTTTGAACTCTTAGACATCTTCCTTATATTAACAAAATAATATTTAGATTGTTTATAATCAATTTTATTTTATTAGAACAATTTAAAAGTTCATTGTTGTTGTTGAATTTTGCAGTTCACCGATAATTTTATATTTGCAATTATAATACTTAGCCATTTTATAAATAATATAGTTGTTTATTATACAGCAAACATTATGCAGAACAAACACACTAACTCAATAAAACACAGCGCAAATGCATCTCTCATTATTCAAGCAATAACAGCAATTATAGATTTGTATGTTTTGACGTTAAATATTCCAAATCCATATTTTATTTTAAAACAATTGCTTTGGTTGGAATTTATCGTTCAAATTGTGGAAGGCTCTTTCTACGTTTGGTTAGCTAATTCATTTAATTCAGTTGAAAACATAACTCCTTATAGATATTACGACTGGTATATTACAACGCCTACAATGTTAATTACTTTTTCTATATATCTAATTTACTTGAAAAAACAAGAAGAAACCACAAATAAATCTCACGATAAAGACGGCAATGTTGAAAACAATATTGAAGAAAATGATGGGTTTTTTACAACTATTCAAAAAAATTCAAAAACTCTTCTAAGCATACTAATCTTAAACGCAATTATGTTGACATTTGGATTGCTTAATGAGAACAATATTTTAAATAAATATATTGCGGTTTTTCTTGGATTTATTCCATTTTTTATGTTATTTTATATTATCTACGATAGTTATGCAAAATACTCTAAATTAGGAACAACTTTGTTTATATATTTTTCTTTTATATGGTCTATCTATGGAATTGCCGCATTAATGCCATATCATTGGAAAAATATTTTTTATAATATTTTAGATTTGTTTGCCAAAAACTTTTTTGGCTTATACTTGGCTTATATATTATGGGTTACCACTCAATAATATTGCATTTTTGATTTTTGATTTTTGATTTTTGATTAAAAAATAAAAAATTGATTTTGATTTAAAAAAGTAAATAATAATTACATTATACAGAAATGGTGCGCGATACTCAAAGTAAGACTAGTAAGAAGGATATTTCCAAAAAAAATAAAAAGCAGGAAGAGCTTGCGAAGAAGAGAAAGTCTAATGAACAGTCCGACGATGACGACGCTGGAGATTATATCACCAGCGATGACGAGGACGGTGAAATGGATATGCAAGAATACCGCAAATTTCTCAAGAAGATGTTTCCTTCCAAGCACATGGATAAAAAAGTAAAGGCCGGAGAAAATGTTAAGAAATTCTTGAAATCTATGCGCGACGCAGAAGATGCCGAGGAAGAGGACATGGACGAAGACGATGAAGACTCTGAGCCTGTAAAGAAATCCAAGAAATCGTCCAAGAAGCCTTCAAAGACAAAGAAATCTTCCAAGACCAAGAAGCCAAAGAAGGTTGTTAAGGAGGAATCTTCTGATGAAGAAGAGGAGGACGACGAAGAGGATGAGGAAGATGACGAGGATCATGATGATGACCGCGCCGGAAAGTTCAACATTATCTTTACCATTGGTCAAAAGTCAGGCGATGAGGATGAGTGGGAAGAGGACGATGATGAGGAGTGGGAGGATTGTGATGAAGACGATATCACTGAGAATGAGGACGAGAGCGTGTCAAGCGACGAAGACAGTGATGATGAGGAAGATGAGGAAGATGAGGAAGATGATGATGAAGAGGAAAATGTGAAGATTGTTTCTAAGCGCAAGCAAAGATCTTCCAGAGTTGAACTCGTTATTGATGAGTCCACAAAGACAACCGGTGACAATGACGAAGAGACTCTCAAGCAATTGAAGGAACTTTATGAGAAAAATAAAAACGTAACAATTGAAGAAAGCATCCAGGCATGCGAAGACAGAATCAAGGAGAAAAATAAGAAGGCCGAGAAGAAGGCGAAGAAACAAAAGGCAAAGAATGGTCGCATTTTCAAGCGAATTGTTCGCGATAAGAACACCATGAACGATTTCAAGTTCTTTGAAACTCTCACTCAAGGCGAGCAGATTAAAATTATCAAGGAGGTCCGCGAAATCAACAAGATTACTCGCGTTGAAGTTCCTTACAAAATGTCGCTTCTTGAAGCAAATATTCCTGCAACATTCAAGGCTTCTGCAATGAAGAAGATCAATTCTTTGAAATATATGGAGCCTGGAAGCGGTGAATATTACAAGATCAAGAACTGGGTTGACACGTTTATGCGCATTCCATTCAACAACTACGAAAAGCTGCCAATCAACATTTCCGATGGAGTTGAGGCTTGTCACGAGTTCATGGCAAATGCTCAGCAAACGCTTGACGACGCGGTTTATGGTCTAAATGACGCCAAAATGCAAATTATGCAAATGCTTGGCCAACTTGTTACCAACCCTTCGGCTCTTGGAACGGCAATTGCTATCAAGGGTCCCATGGGAACTGGCAAGACCACGCTTGTCAAGGAGGGCATTAGCAAGATTTTGAACCGACCTTTCGCATTCATTGCTCTAGGAGGCGCAACTGACAGCAGTTTCTTGGAGGGACACTCCTACACCTATGAAGGCAGTGTTTGGGGCAAGATTGTTCAGATTCTCATTGACAGCAAGTGCATGAATCCTGTGATTTACTTTGATGAGTTGGACAAGATTAGCGACACACCGAAGGGAGAGGAAATCGCCGGCATCTTGACGCACTTGACGGACACTTCTCAGAACAGCCAGTTCCACGACAAGTATTTCGCGGAGATTGATTTTGATTTGAGCAAGTGCTTGTTCATCTTCAGTTACAACGACGAAAGCAAGGTGAACCCCATCTTGCGCGATCGTATGTATAGAATTATGACCAAGGGTTACGACAAGAAGCAGAAGACGGTTATCTCCAACAGTTATTTGCTTCCCAAGATTCGCGAGCAGGTAAAGTTTTCCACAGAAGACATTATTATTCCTGAGGAGGCGTTGCATCACATTATTGATACTGATTGCGACAAGGAGGACGGCGTTCGTAATTTGAAGCGTTGTTTGGAAATCATTTACACGAAACTCAACTTGTATAGACTTATGCGCCCTGGTTCCAACTTGTTTGAGGGTGAAATGGCTCTCAAGGTAGAATTCCCTTTCACTGTGACAAAAGATGTTGTGGATAAACTTATCAAAAGGGAGCGCAATGATGATATGGCTATTCGCGGAATGTATGTCTAAGTAGGGAACCAATGGTTCCCCTCCTTCTGACTTAGCAAAATATGTATTTATTGTAACCCATATAAACAGTTCATTACAATTATACTAATCGTAATGCACTCAAATTCTATTGATTCGCTTGTTCTATTGCGTCATACATTAATTAGTTCTAAAAATTTTTTATTGGATCCAAATTATAAAGAAATACTCGGACAAATTGAGGACTTGATCAAAAATATTGATATCAAAGTTAAGGGCGAATGCAGACACGAATATGTTGAAGATTACATTGACGTTGACGTTGAACGCTCTCAGCGCGTTTGTTATTGCAGCAAGTGTTGGTCTACATTTCCTAGCAATTAGGTTTAAACAATTATTGCCATATTATATTATACAATGAGCGAGAAGGCGCTACAAACTGCAAAAGAATTAGTATCTAAAATCATAAATATTCAGGATAAGAATAAGTTTGATTGTTTAATGCAAGAATTTGAAAACTATATAGAAGGCGGCATTGCGCACAATATGATTGAACTAAAAGAAAAAGCAAATAATAAAAAAAAGAAGGGTGATTTGTTTGAAGCTTTTTGTTTTTTATATATTGAACACGTTTTAAAGCATGACCAAGTTTGGTTTTACAAGGATTTCCCCATGGAATTAAAAAATAAGTTTGATTTAACCAAGAATGATTATGGAATTGATTTGCTTTCAAAAAAAGGAGACGATTATTATGCAATACAATGCAAATATAGAAAGCCGCAGGAAAAGATTCAAACCATTCCGTGGAAGTCTTTGTCCACTTTTTACGCAATTGTTGTCAAAACTGGGCCGTGGTTAAAGCATATTACTATGACAAACACTAATGGTTGCAGACATATTGGAAAAAAAACAGAAAAAGATTGGTCAATTTGCTTGGGAACATTTCGTAAAATAGATCATTTTTCATGGTTAAAATTTATAGATTTTAAACAAGAAAATATTGTAATAGAATCAAGTGCAAAAGAACAGGATGAAAAAGAATTGTTGCGACAGAAACGATTGGCTTATTATAACTCTGTTTAATATTCAGAGTAAGGAACATTGTTTCCTCCGCGGTCAATTAAATAGTTGTATTGGTCAACAGTCATGCAAGCGCAACCAGTTGAGTTACTGAAAGCATTGGGGCAGCACTCAGGCTTGAAAGGGGTGTTTGCAAACATTGAGAGTTCACCCTCAGGCAAGGGGATGGGTTGCTTGGGTCTGTTCAAAATGTTTTGCACGCCTTTTCCACCAGTGGTTCCCTTTGTGTAAGTAAGGTTTTGGGTAAACCATGAAGATGTGTTAACTGGCTTATCGTTTGTAAGGCTGAACTTAGATGACTCGCCATAATTTGTGTTGGCGCCAACGAAGCCTTCCTTGCCAGTTCCGATCATAGGAATAACGTGTTTATTAGTTTCATAATTTAATATATTTTTATTCATTTTATCATTAAATCTGTTTCCGATACTCTCCATCAAATTAACATTGGAGCATGAGCAAAGAACATGTCCCCATAAAATCCAATACGCGATGACAATTAAAATGAGAATTTCAATTCTAAATTTGTATCCAAATATTGTTAGTTCCATGTTTTTTAAACAAACAATTTCCATATTATACATATTTCATAGATAATAATTTTCCACGATACTTGTCTAAAAGTAACTCCACGTTTGAATCATAATGGTAAAATTTAATGTCATTCACATAAAATATATTTTTGTCGGTTATTAAATGATATAATTTATTTTCCGTCTTTTTAATTGTCGCCCTATTTTTATAAAACTTTTCGTCTAAAATTTTGTCGCATATGTGCAAGTTATATCCTCCTTCAAAAACGCATCCATTTCCTAAATTATATACATATGAATGTTGGAGGTCACTATTATCTATCTCTACCACACCAAGAACTTTTATATTTTTATCTAAAATGTCCCCAGCTTCAACGTCCTTTATATTTACAACCGTTCCATCCATTTTTTTTATTTGTGTTGAAGATGAAAACCCTCCATCAAATCTCTCATGAATTTCTTCTAAATTTTGTAGATTTGAAACGTAATTAAGCATTTCATTGATCAAATCTTTATCCAATTCATCCCAGTCCAAGTATATATTTCCATTATTTTCTATTTCTTTTGTGCTTGTGTTCAAGCAATACAAAAATGGTTCCGAATACCAAGCTACTTCTTTTCTCTCAGGATGTTCGCAAACTGGAATCCATTTGTCGTTGTATTTTACTTGATGTTGCGAAGAAACAATTGTTCCATTTAGATTATACATTGTTTGTCCTTTTGCGTCCAGTTTCATTTTTGCATTCACTCTTACATTATTTTTTAAAATGTCGCCAACTTCAATATCCACTATCTTTTTGCGAGTTCCATCAGCCATTTTAAAAATAGTATCTTTGTCAAAGCACACATTTGGTTTAGATGGAACGCTTGGAATTGAAAAATCAGCTTGAACGTGCAATACGTCCACCATAAAACCAACTATAATTGCCAATGGGATTGAAATTGAAATAAAAACGGCTGTCATTGTTGCTGCCACTGGCCAAGTAAATGGTATAATCCACATTGCAATAATTAACGCGACAAGGATAATTAAAATAATGACAATCATTTGCACAATTGCACCTAACATTGCCTTCAACGCATAATATGAACCTAGAGCAGTATATAACCCTGCTGTAAGAACCCCTTTTACTTTGTTCATCGCGTCTTTAAAAGATATTAATATCTGCTGAATTGGGATCATAATATTCGCAACTCTACCCAAAATGTCTTGAGCTATTTTTGTCATATTTGACCTGATAGATGTCAATATAGCACGAATATATTGAATTACTTTTGCAATAGCTTCAAAAACTTCTCTAATAGCAAGCGTCATATATGTGATTGGTTGGACTGCATTGCCAGTAATTCCAATTAATATATTTTGCATACAATTCGTAAAGTTTTGTCCAGTAAAATCAATAACGGACATATTGGCAGGCTTGTTTATTATGCCAGCAAAAGGCATTACTTGTGGTTTGCATCGTTGATTCACCCAATCATCCTTAATAGGTTGAATGTTTCGCATAACTGTTACGTATGAAACTACTACAAATAGAATGACTAATAGTATAATGAAAAGAAATACCGACCCACCATACTGGTCAAAATATGACAATTTTTCATACATTTTTTTTATTGTTTTTGCGCTTTGTTGAATATTATCCATATATAGTAAGCGGATAATATTCAATTTTTTATTTCTTATTGAGTTATTTCTTTATCTTTAAAATGTCATCTTCCCAATCCCAGAAATTCTTTTTCCCTATTTTTATTTTATGATCGTCAGTTATTATTGAGCTAAACCAAGTATCTATTACGTCAGTTTGAATTGCCTCATGATAGTCCTTAACTTCAACGTATTTATTCGCTAAATTGTCAAATATCATGTGAGTTCCTGTAACATAAATATCGGATTCATCTACACCCTTCTTGGGGATAACATAATATTTCTCATTAAACTTGTTATCTATTTTCATTAAAGCGTCCACTCGGCTACCATTTTC